>Ga0209259_1000183_pt1 | contig 17196 bp, 13 predicted proteins | sample WorMetGr2BELIZE1_FD_187417 | JGI IMG/M metagenome (GOLD analysis project Ga0209259, IMG submission 187417) | Marine gutless worms symbiont microbial communities from Max Planck institute for Marine Microbiology, Germany - Inanidrilus... ...
ACGGTGTCCTCTATAAACTGTGACCGTTCGTCTCTGATATAGCCATATTTGTGCTGAAAAGGGACGTTAAACTCCAGCTAACTAACTAACTAACTAGCACTTCGACGCCAGTCGACACACCCATTACCAGCTGTTTCTCAGCTTGCGTAGCAGATCTGCAGTCCACTCGCTGATGGTGTTATGCTGACAATTGCTGATCCCTGATATATGAACACTTATAACAGTGAACTTATAACATATGCGGCATGAGTGCTCTGCACTTGGCGAGAAAAAAAACACCCCAAAGTTTCAATAATGGTTGCAATGATTTCATCCATATTTCACCGTTAGATTGACTCTAAACAATTCGTTCACATAGGCATGCGTGCTACCGGTCAGAGGGCAGTGATGGTCTTTAGCTGAGAAGACAGCTACAAGCCTGGCAGTGGCAAGTAATGGCAGCCTGCTGCTAGGTTTGGTCTGCTTTTGTGTTGAGCATCCATCACCTGTACGCTGACTATCTGTAACCATCACAACCGTGCAGCTCCAGGAGCTCAGTATCATGTACGTCAAATATGTGAGTAGCTTTACTTTCAAGTGTAGATTGCTGTCTGGTGGTGAAGACTGAAGAAACGATTCAGTCACAAAAGAATATTATGAAAGCTTGTACAATGCAGAACAGAGTTTTCAAATTTTTGTGTTGTAGGATGGAGAAACAGATGCAACAGTAAATAAGCCAGAACCTCTTGACATGGTTTATGACACAGTCAGTGTTTTCTTTGCTTCTTCCATTGTTAATTATGTTAACTGGCGGCTTCGCCTCTAGACTTGTGTACGCTTATCGCGCTGTGCGCTCTGGTTATCATTCACATGCCAATACCCTGCAGCCAGCATGCCATGGATCGGTCGGTATCCAGCCGGCCCATGTGTGCAGGCCAGGTTAACCGCAGATAAGTGACTCATGGCATAGGCATCGTCACCGACATTCCTGTTCAACCTTACGATCGTTAAGATAATTACGGTACAAAGGCAGTATAAGTAACACTGTTGAAGAGAACTATAGCATCTTCTCCCTAATCTGAAAGTTCTAGTTTCTATCAGCAAGGACATATGGGTGGCAAAACTTTGCTACATGCTCCAGTTCTTCGCTGATGGTGCTGGCTAACATGAATTGTCCTGTATAGTGGCCATAAAACAGCTTTTAGTGTGGTTGTACAGTCAAGTATGTTAATAATGTGTGTTTGATTTCAGTAGTGCTGTGCCAGTGAATGTTGTTTGTTGCAGTATTGCCAATTTACAATGAAATGTTTGAAGAAGTAAACTGAAACCATCATTATTTGACTTTATTTATAGCTTAAAGTGGTGGTGAGTTATTGCTGAGACAAAAGAAACGTGACAGAGCAAAAGGCATGTTTTTTTCGTAAGTTCAGTTGGGGCTGAACAGACTGGGCTTGGGCCTGGAACTAATCTATCCAAATGAACTTTGCGTTCATCAACCGCCAACAAGCTGCAGCGTCCTCCACTCATCAGTTCGTTCGCTAATAGGTCATTTTCGATTGCAGCACCTACCGTCTGGAACTCTCTGTCGCCATCAACCAGATCCGCTGACACTATTGGTGCTTTTAAATCTCGACTTAGAACCGATCTGTTTGCGTCAGCATACATTACCTAGGACGGTTCAGCGCTATCGCAGCGCTTCCGATTCACATGTGACCAGGGCGCTGTAGAAATTTACATTAACATTGACATTGACAATGGGCCAAGATGTAGATATCAGTAGTTGCGTGTCATCTGTCTCTCTGTGATACTGTGGTAGGTGATATGCAAGTTGTCATTACTAGTCAGGTTCATTATGTAATTTCATTAGATATTGTTGGGAACATGGAAAGCTGTGGAATGGGGACAGAGCCCTCCGACAGCTTCTTCGTCAGGCTAGGCTGTAAAACAGGCTGTAACATGCTGGGCTGACAGAAAGAAGAATTCATCCGTCCAGGCTGGACCTAGAAATATGAGCCCATGCCCAGCTCTCGGTTAGAAAGTGCTTGGTGAAAGTGATGGACATGACGCCTACAGTAGTGATATGCCAGAGGCATGATGTTGTCTTATACAGTCAGCTGGCATACGGCATGGATTTCTGCCTCGCATGACTAGACTGGCCGTGCTACATGAGGTGTTGTGGTGGATGATGTATGGTGGCAAGCCGGAGGATCTCGACACTGCTTCGGTGCAAAACGATGTAAGTCGTCTCTGTCTACATTATCCGTTCTTGATCAGAGTTAGCATGAAATAAGTAAGTAAATAAATCCTTTCTGTCAGGAGTCAGAGGGTGAAGACAGGAGAAGCTGGAGTGAATGATTCCATGGTTGCTACCAGGAAGGCCTCGTGTGGGTCCCAGGACTGTAAGTAAGTAGTTAAGTGTATAAGTAATTAGTTAAATGCCGAATTTGTCATGCGCCAAAATAAGAATAAGCCCTCTCCATTTCCATGCCAGATGTCGTAAGAGGCGACTGAACCTGGCTTTAATTTTTGTGCTTATTTTGTGTTATTTTTTATGTTTTTCGTATTTTGCACCATAAAGTCCAGAAGTTCTCTTCTGGCGCCGGCTCACCCGGATGATCCCGGAAAAAGGGCCGTAAAACGGTTGTGGTGGTATTTTGTGTATCTTGGTATTTTTGGGTTATTAGCCGGCAGCATTGTGCGCAGCGCAAAGCGCCGGTTATTTAAGCTACTCAGAGGCCGATTTTGAGGTTTTTCGCCCAGCAGGGGTGACATGTTGCACCAATGGGGGTGAAATTTGGCATGGAGGAGGACATTCCAAATTTCGCCCCCATCGGTGCAATGATAAGGGTATAGGACCCCCAAAACTGAAACTTTGCTGAGATTTGATCTATTTGTGCAGGTGCAGATATGCGCATGTGAGAATATGAATACTGGAACTTTTTATGTGGTTACTGAGACGTTTAAAGCCTGCAATTTTCTGCTGCAGAATTCTAACTTTGGTGTGGAGATGTTGACTGTGTAGAAGAGTTTACATCAGACTTCAGGCACCAACAATATTAGTTTGCCATCTTGGTAGCATCATAGTGTTCATTTGCTGTGAGCCAAACATCTAAAACATAACGAAACTTGAAAACTTCTTGTAAATGGAGTAGGGTACAGAGTTTCATCCACAGCATTCCACACTATTTCCCACCATGTAAAATTAAGCCAGCTGAATTGGTACTACATTGCATACTTATTCTCTGTTTGTGAATACCACATGATGTCAGTAGTGTTGCTTGATCTGCAGCTTGAATTCATTTCAGGCCTCCCACTTGTCCTTAAATTCCTAAAATTCATGAAAAAATTTTGATGTCCTTAAAAGTCCTTAAAAACCTAAATTTGTCCTGAAATTCCTTTAAAAACTGTTACTTGCATTCAAGTGCAGAAACCTTTCTAGCTAAATGATTCAACCAATCAAATGCCAAATGGCCACAACATCAAAATAATGCTTTGTGTTGCTTCCTTGTGGGTTTGTAATGTTGCATGGGAATGCTGTGGTAGAGCATGGGTTCTCTGTAAACACAGCTCTTCTAAGTAAAGACAGGCATTAAGACTTGTCAAGGAAACCATTCGACTGCATGGTGGACCTACTGCTGTTCCACTAACATGAAGTATGATCAGTGCAGTGCATCATGTTCACTCAAAGTACTTGAGTTACTTGGAGAACGAAAAGCAGAAAACTGCATTAGAAGCTGCATGGGCTACGATTCTATTAAATCTGAATCTGAATCTGAAAAGGAAGCCACTCAAACAGCGGAACACATAATAGAAATCGCAAGAAAAAAGGCAAAGGATTTAACAAATCAGTTCCGTGAAGTTGAACAGCAAGAAAGAGTGCAGTCACAGGAGCAAGACATTGCCCAGCGCCTTATGAATGAAGCTGCCAAGACAGGTGACATGCAGACCGCAACGGTTGCACATATTATGTTGGACAGTGGAAACGATAAGCTGAATGGAGCCATGAAGCAGTTAGTTAATGCCAGAGTGTGCAAAGAAAAGGTACAATCCAAGTTGATCATCAAAGTACAGGGTATACTTAGAGAAATGACTATGGAGCGCAGTACAGATGAGCAGCCATCTAGACCTTCTGCAAAAAGACACACAAGTAGTCCTGTATACTGTTGGGTATGCGGGCAAAGAAGTTGAACTCAGTACTGTTTTGCCCCAGGGATTGGCGACCCTGCCTTTGCGAGCTCGATCTGTCGATACAGTCAACGAAATGTGACGAGGTACATTTTTATGTTGTGTTGTGATGTGTGATGTCCTTAAATTTGAAGATTTTTGGTGTTCTTAAAAATGTTTTTTACAGTGGGAGGCCTGTCATTTACATTTACACTGAGCATATACTGTAATTGTTAGACCCCGAAGCCACTGCCGTCGGCCGCCATAAGCCGCCATAATTTCTCTAAGCTGTAAGCCGCCGTATAAATTTCTAAGCCGCGCCGGCTGAAGCCATTTTCCCTTTCAGCCGTAGCCAGCCATAGAAATTACGGCTTGCAGTGGCTGCTTACAAGTGTGTGCTATAACGTGCATTGATTAAGTCATTAATCTTTAGGTTTAGTATAAAATGCGGTCGTTGGGTCAGTCAGCTGATGGGTTGGGTTGGATTGGGTCACACAAAATGGACCCATGGACAACTCTAAACTATAATACAAACAACATAACATGCCATCTTTAAACATCAAAAGTCTCTAGGCCTATGATCAATAATTTAATCAGAGCTGCACACAAAAATCGTTCCTTAATTACTCAACACAGGTCACTCAGCCAACTTGAGTGAAATACAACCAACAAACAGTAATTATATCTAGTAGTATCTACACTTCATACAAGATAACTGTTGAACAAACGCCATACAAAATCTGTCCTCAACACTAGATGACAAACAAAGGTCTCTGTCAGTCAGTTAGGCTATATTCAAATAAACTATCATACTCAAACTTTGTATGACAAATCACACAATAGCGAATAATTACAACTCCGTTTGGGTCAACTATACCAAGTTACCAATGACAAAAGAACCAACTCGTTTCTTCACCTCACTTCACCTCAACATATTTTCAGAACGGCATCACGACAAGATGTCGTCTGTGAGAACTACTTACATCTGTTCTACTATTCCACTCTTTTCCACTGTTTTTATTTCATCTCATCAGCTGATCTCCGCATGACCATGCACCTAGCTAATGCTGTCACGTGTCTGTCCATCAGCCCATTAAATCAAATGACCTGCTGGCGACACCGCTATCAACATTTACTAAAGCGTCTACTGTGAAGACGCATTCACACTTAATTCTACAGGTTCGTCTACATCACCAACCTTATATTTGTACAACATCATCGTTACAGCAATGTTGCTTTTCGATGTTGCTAGACATTCAGTAAACCTGACTCGCAAGAACTCACTGCTGTAGGGAGCCTAAGCCACTGTAAGCCGCCACGTACTTGTCTAAGCCGTAGCCAGCCACTTGAGGTCCACACCAGCCGGCTTAAGCCAGCTAGCCATCTCTAAAACCCCTTAAGCCAGCCATCAAAGCTTTGATCCACGGCTTCGGGGTCTAGTAATTGTGCTGAGTGAAATTTGCACTGCTGATTTGCTTGCAGTGTATGACACTGTGTAAATTTGTTGTGATTGATTGATTGATTGATTGATATTTTGCAATTGGTATATGTTTAGGCAGACTTCCTGTCCTGTGTTCATATGTATAGTGGTGATGGCGGTGCAGTATCATGGCACAGTTGTGTCCCAAAACTCTCCAAGGATCTTGGTAATGGCACTTATGTTGAAAGTTTTATAGACATGCATGCACTTTTGCCTACTGTTTCTGTTCTTCTCTATGAATACTTGAATTATTCTGTTCCAGCATTTTTTTTCTTTCTGGACCTTCGTGTAGGTTTTTATTGGCTGCCTCTACACATAATGTATCATGTATCAATTCTTGTAAACATTAGCACTATACATGAGCTAAATATCTTAACCTTGGTACCAATAATTGTTAAATATGGTATTTATAATACAAATTCTCATCCTATGTTTATAGATCTTTCATTATGAATGAAGTTGTCAGTTGTGCAATGTTAGGCAGGCATTTCTGTTTGTTTGCTTGAAGTAGCAATTTATCATATTCTCTCATTCTGTTTAAGTACTTTATTGTCAAGTTAAAATTCACCAAAGATGATTTGATATCCATGCATTATTCTAAGCTGCTGGCAGATTCATACTTGCTTGTAGTTCTGTAGCTAGTTTTCAGTGTAACAGATTTGCAATCGTGTTTTAACTTGCTATTGATCTGCACTGAAAAACAGAAGAGAAATGAAACACAATCAGTATATACAGTAAAGAATGTGGAAGAAAACACTGCCATACTTACCATGTGCTAACTTTAAATCTGTTTTTGTGGGTCGGTGGTGAAAAGCTTTTGTGCAATAGTTTAACTATGATGACGTCAAAACTGATCTTTATTTGTATAAATTTATTATTGTTAAACTATTTTTCTTTTGTGTAAACAGCATATCCAGAAGGCTGGCAAAGTTTACAAAACATTATTGCAAACATTCCTGTGAGCATTTTCTGTCAAATTCATCGTTTCAATTACAAGGTAAGTCATATTGACAAATTCTTTGCATTGTGCACTGCGCAGTTTCTTTAATATTAGAGCAATACTTGTCTTTTTGTTTATGCTCTTTGTGTGAACGATTCTCGGCAGCTTTGCTAGTGAACTGGTAGTGTAAGACCCATAAGAGTCCACATGCATGGTCCTCAGTTATGCATGCATGTCATCTGTATTGTTCAGGTTCGTAGATGAAGGCCAAACACAATTCAGACTCGGTGCAGGTTCCCAATGCAGACATGATTAATTACATTGCCGTGAATACGTTGCAGTTAATGCTGTTGCTGTGTTGATGGTCGTTTGCTGCTGTTGCAACTGCTTCTGTTGTGAATAGAATACAAACGTTGTAAATGTGCTGTTAGATTCCAAGTTTGAGTGAGTATCTCGAGGACAGGCAACTGCGGCATACAGTGATTGGTGAGCTCCCGGCATGGCTGAGAGAGTGCCTGCTTCACGGACGCAACTTTGTCCGCATTGTTCATGAGCTTTCTGTACTTCTTTCTCAGCTTGGACTGCTGTCATTTGGCAAGTCTGAAAGTCGGATCAAGGAAAAGGTATCGTGGAATGTCTTGGCAGATTGAGGTTTCTTGTAGTGAATTTATGCTAACAGCATTAAGATATCTTGTTTCTTTTTTCGTAAATTTGTGTAGCATTTCTTTCAGTTCTTAGATGCTGTTGGTTGGGTAGCCTTTAAAAATTGAGTGGTGGGGTGTTGGCACAGGTATCTGTCTAGGGTGAGTTGCAGACTTGCATATGGCCCGGCTGATGCCACTGTTGCCCACTGTCTCTTGCTTCAGTAAAATCCAGATTGGTTTTACCTTTCTGGTACCGGCTCACCTGGGTAGTCCCGGACAAAAGGCCGTTAAACGGGTGTTGTTGTTGTGTAGCATGGTATGTTCATGTATGTCACAGTTTATGCCTTCATATAGTAGCTCCATTATCGGGTAAATGAAGTTTGTGAGGCTGCTGATGTTGTGTTGTCTGTAGTGGTTTGTTTACATTCATCGGCATGCAAGCATTGTGGAAACTTCACACTGTGGTCTGCCGCGACTGGAAATGCCCGTATGTCGTTTCACTTTCAATTCGCTGGCAGATGTGCGGTCATTTTGGACAACTCTGCGAAGAGAATCCTGTAACACTGCCGCCGGTACTTAATGTTGTTGTTGATGATGTTGCTAGTGTTAGCAGAAGCATGCAAGTAATAGTACGGGAATCATTTGTTGATGTGAGACTTGGGTATTATGAACATTTCTGCCTTGAAATATTGCATTATGTCACCATGCATTTATAGCGGGTCAGCTGTATGTATTTGTGAATTAATTTTCTTATTCACATGCAGGAACTCGAGGGTTCAAAGGCATGAGTGCGTATGAGAAGCTGAGGGCTTTACTAGGATGTTGCCAAAACACTCATGATTTTATATGCTTAATCTGCGTGTTGAAGTTATTACTAAATTTTCTGATATGACTGACAGTTAGATATGACTAAACTAAGAACAGACAGCTATTAAAGCAATGAATCGAGGATCAGTTTGTATAGAACATATGTTGCAGATGAATCAGAGGTACAAAGCAAATCCATAGTGTTAGCTAATCATTCAGTGACCACAGAAAGCGGGTACACTCATAATTGTGGTAACTGATCATAAAAGCCTGTCACCAATAGCAGTGTGAATTTGTGAACCATAAACTGTGAATTCTGATAACTGCAGATTGGATTTGATGATAGATGGGCAAATGCAGTTTCAACATGTAATAACATTTTCTACCGCAGTAAGTGCATTGGCTTCACATTTTTCACACAAGCTGCTAGTAAAGTGTATGCATGTGAAGTTCATTTCACATTAGATGATGTAAAATAGACGTAGTCTGGCAGAGATGTGCCAGTGCGGATGCGGACATGTCCGCAATCTTTCTCAACATCCACGAACGGACACAGATACAACCTTATGTTTAGTTGCAGATGTACGTACCTTCTGGCATTGCCAGTTGTATGGATGTGCATACTGTTTGTTGAATTCATTCCTTTTGCACTGCAGTTTTCAGTCCATAGCCTATAGTTTGTATATTACTGTTTTGCATAACTGTATGTTTGACTGCCGACTGGCGTAATAATAATAATAAATAATAATAATAATATTAGTGTAGTATTCATTGTTGACTACAGTAGTTAAATTGTGTTGAGTAGTCTTAGTGAGGATCTGCTACACATTGTTGCATGAAAAATCAGAGTACATTGTTGACATTATTGCTGGTATGACTGGATATCGACTGTCCTCAGATGCCTGTCATTGGACAGCTGTGGACATGAACGGTATTTCTGTGGATGCCAGAATGTTTGTGTCTACACATCTCTGGTACTAGTGTATGCAGTGCATTGTCGGTTTTAGAACTGTGCGCTGTGTTTACATTAGATTAAAATCAAGAAGACAATAACGTGTGTTGCAGAAAACTTTTCAGTAAGTAAAAAGAAGTGTGATGAAGAGTGTTCCAAAGGTAAAGCAGTGAATGACGTCGTCGACAGTGGTCGTATACCTGGTGATGGACTTGGTTTTTGTGGGTTTGACTCATCACTATACATGTGAGCATTTTTTTCAACACGTCAGTGTGTATGCATGCTTGTGTGTGACACTTGTGCCTTTAACTTTATGAGAAGGTTTTCTTCTTTTGCTGATTTACATATGGAAGTTTATTTGAGGTCTCGGCTATGTATTGTTGAAGTTGTTATCATAGGGAGACTTGGATTGATAACAGATACACTCACGCACACAGCCATTTAATGGCTATTGTGCATGCCATCTTCTGTTAGCTGGCACCTCCAGTTAAGAACTGGAGGATTTTGTTGTTTTTGTTGGAGCAGAGTTTCACTGCCCATTGCCCTTGCTGGTGACAGCTATAACATTCAATGAGGGAAAAGACCCTGGTTCACATGGACAGCGGCCTTTAAAGCAGAGTGGTGCTGATGTTTCTGGTACAGTTGGTCATTTCGTTCTATCGTCTTCATAGCCTTTTTAAACTGAGCACTATGTATACTTGTTGCTGTTGATGATACATTTGAAAGTTGTGTCTTTAAAATGTATAAGTTTACTTGTTGCTTCTGGTTTCGCTGTTGTAGTGGCAATCCTTTTAGCTGGAGACATAAACATGGTGGAGCGAACATCAGTTCAGTACTGCGTGGGGACAAAGTGAGGAAGAAAGGTGGGTACATATTAGGATATGTTTAATTGCCTCATTAATATGAATAATAAGAAATTCTGCAGCAGTTGCATTCAGTCATATATGCTGCTTAGCTAATGGTAATATCTCGGAAACAATGTGAGATAGAGATATGGTTACTGACTAATAAATGACTACTACCTGTAGAAGAAAATTATATGATCTCAAACAGTATCGCTGCTCTCATAAACTAATAACAGCAGCCAGAGAATTTAAGGCCATTAGTAATTTTGACAAGGATCAGCTGTTACTGACAAACCTGCATGATACGCTGCATTACAGCGCATGTGCTGCAAAGAAATAATGTAGCACTGAGTGTGATAAACTTGCAACCGAGCTAAGTTAACAGTGCTTCGCATCGAAAGTCGCCAATTTTCAGCTACTGCGCATACATTTAACCTACTCCACCTGCATTTGGCACCTCCATTGGGGGTGATCCCGTTTGAGTTTTGCCGAGATTTTCGGCGTCAGAAAACCAGAGTCCCTGCGCTATCGTGTGGCGTTGTTTGCGTGATCTGCTTTGCCGTTTCAGTAGAACACCGACTTGTGACAGACAGAATTGACACACGATGACAGCTGATATCCGCACTAGCTAGCATCGTGCAGGTAAAATGTGTGATTTTATGCAGTGATACACTGCTGCATGGATCTGTCTCCGCCACTGATTTGCAGTTTTTGTTAAACGTCTGTAGGTCGTAAACGTAAAGCAGCTAACCCAGCCACCGATGAAAGCGTCGTCCCACCGACGGTGGTTAGCAAAGATCTGCCAAGTCGTGGTGGTCGTGGTCGTGGCCATGGTCGTAAACGTGGCTTCAAGTGTATGTTGTTCATTATATGCTGTTGTTTCTTGCTCACTTTGCTGTTAGCCGATGGCAGAATTTGATGTTTCTGATGTGTCCAGTTTGCACTGAGTTGTTTTCCGTTGGGTTTTCTTCTTTTTTGAAAATAAAAGTGGTATCGCTGCTTTTGTTTTCCATGTCCTATGATCGGCATCATTCCATGTTTATCGGGTCTGCTAAAGAAAATTGTTTGTTTTGTGTGGAAGCAGACACCTTTCCTGTTGTGCAGCTAGCATAATCAAACACTGAAAGTGTATAAAGATTGTAATTTATAGCTAAAAACTAGATGTGGCACGCAAGTGCCACCTGATGGTCGCCCTGCTGTATATAGGTGTCGCCCTGTGTTGAATGCTGGTGAGTAAATCGCAAAAATGTCGCTGTTGTGGTAATTTTGGTCCAGTTTTGGGACAAAAAAACGGCGCGCTGTTCTCAGCAACTACAAGGCCGACCTGTACAAAACCTGGCGTTTGTGGTTAGAAAGAAACGTAGTCTGATCTATTTGTTTTAGTTTTTCGATTTGCAGCATAGTTTTTAAATTACACAAATTCAAAATCACACCATTGCCAAACTGTGGGGCAAAATTTGCAGATTTTCACCCTTGAAAATCTAGGGAATACAGATAGGCCCCCCTCTGATCTGTGTTATAAAATTACACCACATTCCAACATCCTGGCAAAGGTCCAGTGGGGCAGTGTTCTTCGGCCTCGAAGATTAGAGCGTAAAAAATAATAAATAATAAATCACAGGAGTAAAACATAATTGCCTGCCCATTACTGTGTAGGGAGGCCATAATAGCATGTGAATCATGTTGCATTTATTGAGGCTTTGTTGACACGTTGTAACCGTAACCGTGTTTATCTGTGAGTGACTAATGTTTTAGGAGTAAATGAAATATGTTGACATATTAACTGGGAAAATGTTGATGTTAAATGTGCAAACACAGCTGATAATTTTCAGGTTTATGTACTTGAACATGCACACATGCATAGCATAGTCAGATGACAATGAATTGCTCCTAGGTGGCGTTGCTCCTAGGTGGCATAATCAATTTTTCATCTGCATTGTTATCTAATAAACATGTGACTTGATGTTTTGCATTTGCATTTTTAGCATTGCAGGCTACTGAGCAGTCACGGGTAGCAGCGAAAACTGCACTTGTAACAAACAGATGTGAGTATGAGACTAACGTTCAGCTTCTGATCATAGTCAGACGTAAAGCTGTCATACTGAGCTGTAGCACTGTTTCGTTCCTCATTAGCTTTGATTCGTATGAGTGATTCTGCACCTCGTGTCAATAGCTGCCTGCTGGACATATTTCATTCCTTTGTGAATCACTGTTGTTGGAGGAACAGTGCGTGACAGTGCTAAGAAGTAATTGATCATCACTGTGCATGTCTTGTGACTTTCATACGTCTTGACTTTATTTTCTGGTAATTAGTAAACGTATCGTCGGCCGGGTTTGAATGTCATAATTACGTGTCAGAGGTCACAGAAACGTGTGTCGTCATCTGTATCGACACATTTTGCAGTTAACCATATTTTTATTATAATATGCACCAGACTATAAGCTACACCATATGGGCTGTGTCACTTCATGGGCCAGCGGAAATGTGACTTATATGGTAGCACGGCTGGTGTGAGTTCAGTGACGGGGTAAGGTGCTGTGCTTACAGTCCGACTGAGAGTGCATTCCAAAGTCCGGATCTGTTCTTCAGTGGGACGTACTGGTTCATCGCCAGCCTGTCCTTCACTGACACATCAGCAGCCGTGTTGGCTGATGTCCTGACTGAACAGTGCACTGAATAACAGTGGTTGGATGTTGTTGAGTGACGTTCGGCAGAAGCATGGCACGTTGTTGTCGACAAACTGAAAGCATTTTATCAGCAATGACAGTCGTTTCTTGTTCATCACTGGCCCGACGTGCGGAATCTCCAGCACTGGATTTGATGTCCAGTGAATTTTGAGTGGATTTCCAGACGGTGTCTGCTGGCATGGAAGATATTAACAGTGTGTCACACAACAGTTTTATATTGTTCATAAGAGAAACTAATAGCTACCACCCTTTGCTGGTTGAGATTGTTAAGATAGTATTATGCTGGCCACTGTGCAGACACAGCGTGAGTGCTAGACTGTCTTGCAGTGGATGGTAAAGGGATTAAAGAAGTATTACAGTGACCTACAGACGTTCTGGATGTTTGCTTCTGTGGTGCAGATACGGAACGTAGAAGAGTTAAGCAGCAGCAGAGTGAAAAAGATGCACAGGCGGTGAGTCGGATGAGGAAGATGAGAGTTGCGTGGACGTCAGAAGAAGACAGTCTGGTCAGCACTAGTGTATTGTGATGTGGCGGCTTATGATTCCGCATGTAATCTGTCTTATTTCGTTTTATGATTCCGCATGTTATCTGTCTTATTTCGTTATTTTTTCTTTTACTTGATTATTTGTTTACATTCTCCAAAATCATCTCTGATGTAACCGTATGCATGCTGAAAAGGAACGTTAAACTCCAACCAACCAACATTCTCCAAAATGGCACTAAATGGCATTTTACTTGCTGATCCGCCTTTCACAAACTTACTTGTTCTCTTACTCTGCATTTGTTATAATTCAGTATTATTACTATAAGTGATATAGATTCTTGCATAGTGACTATAAAATGAAGAACATTATCATCACTTTAAGATCAGTGAAAATGTTTATTCGTCTTCCCTATGGCAGTGTTTGTTTAATGTATGTACATTTAGTGAACTTAATTTCAGTTTGTGTTTTAAAACCATATTGGTTTTTCGTGTTTTAGGCTCTTATCATATACAGTTTTTTAACCAAATGTCACTTTTTAAGTAATGTAGCAGTGTCAGATGTCATTATGCAACCGACATAGGACTAGCATATTGCTTTTTGTCACAGGGTAGTGTTTTTATGAGTATTGTGATGAATATAGATCAGGAAGTGTATTTGTGACTGGCTGATATTTCAGCTGTTGCTGTGTCAAGTAGCTGGACAGTTCTTAACGGGACATCGAGAATTTCGGAACTGGATACCTCCGTACGTTGTGCGTGACGTCATGCATGAAAACTTCATGGTGAGTTATTGACTGAACAGATGCAGTCGATATGATGTACGTTCTTTGCTGTCTTTGTGAGACATAATATAATTCCCTCATGTGAAGCCCTCTCCCCTCCAGTACACATCGTCTGAGCAATGATGAATGTCTGGAGGATAAGAGGGAAAATTGTCAAACTGTTCTGTGCTTTTGTGTATGACAGTTGTGCACAATGGTATGCACACACATGTGAGCAGTTATTACAGGTGAGTATTGGTTTAGGTTTAGGTTTGTGCATTTGTTTAGATTTAGCATTTTGTGTGTGTTTTTTCTGGTTTAGTTCATTTGTTCTTGTATTGTTTGCTTTTTTGTGTTGGGGTTAGTTTCTTCAGTACCGTGCCAAGAGATTGGCTGCGAAGAATGTCTCTGAAATAACCTACTTTGTGTCGAGTGGGACGTGAAACCTTAACTCGGTTGATCAATCCTTGTGCAGAGAGCTGGCGTGGAGGGAACAGTGCTCCTTCCCTCAGGACTACGGTGGTGGATGAAGAGAGGATGAGCCTGATTGTGGTCAGTGCTTTATGTTCCTTCAGTGCTTTGACACTGTAGGTGGGTCATGGAAAGGACATCTGGCCTGTAAAGAAGTATATCACTTATCTCCAAAGGTTCTTGTATGAAACACGTGGAGGAAGACAACTAACCCAGGTTTACCTGAAAAGGGCCATTAAAGTGGAGGTAGATGGTATGCACAGGTGAGTATGGTTGATAAATTGATAATCATCACTGATCTCTTGTACTAGCTTATAGTCATGTAGCTGCCCACTGCCCATTCTTTCAGTGTGTTGGTATATAGCGTGCCAATGGTTTACTCTAGCTGGACAATCCAGGTGTTCTTGATTGCTATATTGTAAACAACGGGTGTAGTCATGTTTCCATGTGTTTCAGTCATCACATGACAAGTCGTCGAAGGCATGTGCAAGACGCATTATGCACATGATGAAGAATGCAGAAACTGTACAGAACGTTAACATTTACCTCACTGAGACTAAGACAGACAGGGTTTGTGATGATTACTATCACTTGTTTATCTGTGGAGCTTTATTGAGTTAAACCGTGATGTGATTACAGTAATTAGCAGCCAGTTTAGTGGGCCAGATAGATTAAATGGTTTGATGGTATGGAGACGGCACAGGTATCACCATTGAGGACAACTCTAGCATCTTGTCCCTAATCAGTCTGCACTAGTTGCCATCAGCAGTGCATGCGGGCAGTAAAATTTTGCTCCAACAAAATCCTCCAGTTCTTAACTAGGGGTACTGATTAATACAGTTTGTCCTGTATATTTGGCCGTAAAATAGTAGTAGTAGTAGCAGCAGCAGTATAGAGCTATCGGTCCGGTGAGTGTGTCTGTATGTCCGGACAAAAACTTATAAACTAAACTGCCTTTGACCTAGGTATTTGATGTGCTGGTTCACCTTGTCATTTTGTAATTTTCAGAGGTTAAGGTCATAGGTCAGAGTTCACATTCATATGTTGAAAAAAGTGGCCAGTGTGACCCGGAGTGAGAACTTTCTAGTGCCACAATAAGTCATATTATTGTCTTGTCGGTTCCTTGTCAAAGCCTCATATCAGATTTGTGTTGTAGTCACATTGTTCTTTTTGCCGTTGTTCCAGTTGCACATTGCTGAAGTAATACTTGAAATTTTGAACGTTTGGTGAAGTGCAGATTTTATTTGAATTTTTGCACAAAATTTGGCATTTTTTTCTGTATATGTCATCAGTAACAATTTGAGTGGTCTTTTGTGCAGGAACTGATCAATGAGTTTAAAACTGGGAAAGTGTACGTAAAAGCAAATGTTGAGGAGCCGTTTAGACAGTGTCTACAGAAGATACGTGACAAATTTCGGTATGTCATGTCATATGTGAGTTTTTGTTGGACTTGGGTAGATTTGAACTTCGGATGCTGGCGTCAGAGAGATGGTGTTAAGGAGTAATGCTTCTTCCCTGCAGAGCCCAGTGATAGATTAAGAATAATAATAATAATGTGACTTATAGAGCACCAGAATGTTGAAAGACTTCTGTGGCGCTGGTGGACAGGAAAAGTCATGCACACTAAACCGGCTTAAAAGTCTGACTGAATATGACAGTCTTAAGTCTCGACTTGAACACAGCCATCGAGCAATTGTCTACAATATAATTGTTCAGAGAGTTCCAGACGGAAGGTGCAGTGCAGTGGTGGAAGGCACGGTTGGCGAAATGAGTCCTGGTGGTCAGTTACTGCAGAGCCTGGAGCAGTGAACAACGGAGATGTCGCGTGGCTTCCCTGGGTTTAATGTGATGGCTGAGGTGGGTTGGTGTCGAAGTACCGCGTACTGTGTAGGTAAGAAAGGATGAGGTCAGTGGGTGGTCTTCTCTACTTTAAGTTTCATTCGGTGCTTTTACAATGTTGGTTGGGTGACACGGACATCTGCCCTGTGGTAAACCCATGCCACTTGTTGCCAAGGTTCTCTTCCGGAACAAGTGAAGGAAGATAGCTGAAGGGGATCCTGGTCTTCCAAGTTCACCTGGAATAAATGGCCGTTAAAACAGAGGTGGTGGTGGTGAGTAGTGGGAACTTAATGTGTATCCATTCATGAAACCTGCAGTCAGCTGTAGAATAGGCAGGCAGGTAGATTGGTGTCTAATGCAGTAAAATTTGCTGTGGCTAATCTGTACTTAGTTCTGGTTATTGTTACTTGATTGTCGTGGTTTCTTCGATGTTGCTTGTATTGCGGTGTGTAATGTTGTAGAAGCGTCAGCGATGAGCCAGATGTTGTTGAGTTGGAGCTGCCAAACTCCCTGAAGCAGCTGCATGAACAGTTTGCTGTTCACAAGACCTCAGGCGCTGTTGAGCCGTTGTATGCTGCCGAGCTTCGCACAGTTGACGATGTCTACTTGAGTGTGTTGCAAAATCTCATACTGGTCAGTAACGTTGTTTTGGTTTTTACCGGCAGCATTGCGCGCAGTGCAAAGCACCGGTATTTAAGTTACTGAGAGGCCGATTTTGAGGTTTTTCGCCCCGCAGGGGTGACACGTTGCACCGATGGGGGTGAAATTTGGCATGGAGGAGGGGACCACCAAAGGTCCCCTCCTCCATGCCAGATTTCACCCCCATCAGTGCAACTGTAAGGGTATAGGACCCCAAAACTGAAATTTTTACTGAGATTTGATCAAAATGTGAAATATAAATGCCCTGTAGGGGTGTATCCCTTGCGCAATTTTCATCAAATTTGCAGAGTTTTTACCCAGTTTCTGGATGCATTAGCTGTTAAAGTTTTGTTGGATTTGCTCAAGGCGTTATGGAGTTATGGGGATTTTTAGTTGACGGGGTCTGGTTACCCCCAAATTTTCAGCGCCCCCTTGCGGCAAAACTGCGTCAGACCCTCCAACGTTTCAGAGATGCAAAAACATGCTCAAGGTCCTCTATCAC
>Ga0209259_1000186_pt1 | contig 17130 bp, 14 predicted proteins | sample WorMetGr2BELIZE1_FD_187417 | JGI IMG/M metagenome (GOLD analysis project Ga0209259, IMG submission 187417) | Marine gutless worms symbiont microbial communities from Max Planck institute for Marine Microbiology, Germany - Inanidrilus... ...
GAAGAACTTGCCCTGGTCGTCCGACAACCGCCCCATCATCGTTCCGCCCTCCACCGAATCACTCGGGAAACGGAATCACGATCTCAGAAACCGATCAACAGGGGTTTATCAACAGTATCCTCCTGTTGCGGACTCCACTGGGCACTGGACGGAGAATTCTACGTAACATGGGGTTCTAGGTCAGCTGATGGTAGAAAAATGGCGTCGACGAGCGGCCACCGAAAAGATTGCAGAATCCCAGGTCAGGACATCGCGCGGGATTGAACAGTCTTCCAGTTATGCCCGTAGGCGACTCGAGTGCAACAACGAATGGTTCGACCGTGTTTGATTCGAAGGAGGCATTGGCGACTGCTCCTATTGAGCATACCGTCCAGTTCTAGGGGCGGCATCACCTAGTTTGACGAGACGCTTCCGTGCGGATCCGCACCCCATCACCAAATAACCTCTAGCGCAACACGTGCACCGAACACGGCGCGTGGCGTACGATACGAGCCGCGGTTGACCCGAGTAAATAGTCCCGCAATTCCGGTTTATTGGATCCGACAATGATGCAGTCGGCACCGATGGTCTCGGCGTATTCGGTGACCGTGGGCCCTGGATAACCAATAAGGACGACGGCCTCGGCATCCTTCCGCTCACCAATCCGTTCGGCGATGGCTTCTTCCGCGGCGTTCCGGATTTCCGGTTCTGGATCGGTCGATACATAGTTCTTGACGAAACCGGGAACCGGCTCGATCACGTGAAGCGCCACGATCTCTCCACCTTCCGCAAGGAGTTTTCTGGCCGTATCGATAGCCTTCACACCGTGACCATGATCCAATCCGAGAGCCACAACGATTTTTTTGTACATATCCATTCCTCGATAGTGAGATTGAATGGGTCGGCCCGGTGAAAGGGGAGAGAACCGGTCCCCAGGCCTACCCATCAAACGTTCGAAACAGCTTGGTAAACATAAACGCCTCCGCGCTTAGCTATTCGGACGAAGTACGATCTTGGATGCGGCGGTGCGTCCCCCGATCAAATCGGCGAATGCCCGGGCGCCATCTGCCATAGCTCTCTCCTCGTACCAATCCAGGTTGCCCAGGGCACCCGAATGCATGGCCGCGACGGTCGCCCGGAAATCCTGCATGGTATAGGTGTAGGTGCCGATGAAGGTCACCTCTTGGAGGGTGAGCTTGCGGACATCCATCCCGTCGGTTCCATCCTGCAAACCGACGTGGACAATTACGCCGCCCGGGCGGATCGCAGCGATCGAACTCGTTCGCGTCGGCTTTGCCCCGACGCAGTCGATCACCAAGTCGATAGAATTTTCTCCGGCGATGTTATCGTTGAGCGGGTCAAACGGCGTGCACACATCCTCTTTCGCCACGGTCTCGCGGCGCATGGCATTCGTTTCCGCCAACAGGATTTCGCGACACCCCTGCGCGCGAAGGGACAGCGCCGCCGACAGTCCGACGGCACCGCCGCCGAACACCAATGCTCGGCTTTCGGCAAGGGGGCGATGGGCCGCGCTGGCGGCTGCCGTAACCGCGTGCCAAGCGGTGGCAATGGGTTCGGCCAGGGCTGCCCTGGCCATGTCCATTCCGTCCGGGACGACGATCAAGTTGCGTTCCGGGATCGATATCAGTTCTGCAAAGGCCCCTTGTCGCGGGGCCATGGAGATGATCTCCCGTTCGGCGCAGAGATTGGATCGGCCCGACAGGCATGCCGGACAGGTCCCGCAGGTGACCAGCGGATTGACGACGACGCGCTTGCCGCCCATCGATCCGTTGACGACGATACTCGAGGCTTCGTGCCCGAGGATCAATGGCGCGACGCGCCGTTCGTCATGTCCCAGGTAGGCATGCATGTCGGATCCGCAGATGCCGACCGCGTCGACCTTCACCAGCACGTCATCAAAACTGTGCGCCGGCTCGGGCTCGTCGCGGTATTCGATCTCCTGCGGCCCGGTATAGACAAGTGCCTTCATGGTGTTCCTCATTTCGCCGTGAAACCGCCATCCACGTAGAGGATCTGGCCGGTGATGTAGTCCGAGGCCCGTGAGGCAAAAAACAGTGCCGGCCCGATCAGGTCATCAAGGATGCCATTGCGGCCGATGCAGGTCTGCCTCGCCAGCTTCGCCGTGGCCTCGGCGTCCTGGAACACCGGTCCGGTCAGCGCCGTCGGAAAGAACCCAGGCGCAATGGCGTTGCACATGATGCCGTCCGCCGACCAGGCCTCGGCCATCGCCCGGGTAACCTGGGCGATACCGCCCTTGGAGGCGCCGTAGGCAATACCATTCGGAAAAGCGCGGGCCGATTGCAGCGAGGCGATGTTGAGAACCCGACCCCAGCCCTTCGAGCGCATTGCCGGCACGAAAACACGGGCCAGGAAAAACGGTGTCGAAAGGTTCAGATCCAGGGTCGCTTGCCATTCCTCCGGCGTCACGTCGTCGGCCGAGCGCCGCGGGTTCACGCCGGCGGCGTTGACCAGGATGTCCGGCGCGCCGAACCGCCTCGATACCTCCTGTGCAACCTCATCGGTATTTATCGGATCGCCCAAGTCCGCCGACAGGGCCTCGACGCTCAAGCCAGCGGCACGCTGTTCGTCGCGCCATTCGTCCAAGACCGTTTGCCGCCGGGCGATCCCGACGACCGATGCGCCGGCCCGCGCCAAGCCGTCGGCGAGGGCACGTCCGATGCCGGAACTGGCTCCCGTCACGCACACCCGCCGTCCAGCAAGGGCGAACAAGTCTTGCATCGATCCGACCGCTATTCCGCCGCTGATAGGTTGAACCGCTCTTCGGGAAACCATTTCTCCAGCCTAACGTCGGCCGTCTTGGCGTGGCCTTCCATCCCCTCGAGACGCGAGATCCTGGCCGTCACCTGGGCGATTTCCCGGTTGGCCTCGCGGGTCATCCGCTGCCAGGTGACCGTCTTCATGAATTTGCCAACGGACAATCCTCCGGTGTAACGGGCCGCCCCCTTGGTGGGCAGAATGTGGTTCGGGCCCGATGTTTTGTCGCCGAAGGCAACCGTGGTCTCCTCTCCCAGGAACAACGACCCGTAATTCGATAGGCTTTGAAGCCACCAGTCCAAGTCCGCGCAATGAACCTCTAGGTGTTCGGAGGCGTAGTCGTCCGAGACCTTGACGGCTTCGAACGGCGCATTGACCAAGATCACTTCACCGTAGTCGCGCCACGCCGCTTCGGCGTTGGTGCGATTGACTTCGGGGAGCTCGGCGATGAACGTTGGCACTAGGTCCATGACCTTGTTGGCCAAGTCGGCGTCGAGTGAGATCAGCCAGGCCGGTGAGTTGTAACCATGCTCGGCTTGCCCTACCAAATCCCAGACCACGATCTCGGGATCCGCCGTTGCATCGGCAATGACCATGACCTCGGAAGGACCTGCGAACATGTCGATGCCGACACGGCCGTAGAGGATCCGCTTTGCCTCGGCGACGAACTGGTTACCGGGTCCTACGAGGATGTCGGCCGAGCGACACCCAAAGAGACCGAACGCCATCGCCGCCACGCCCTGGATTCCGCCGAGCGCTAGCACCGTATCCGCACCGCAAAGGTCCAGCGTATAAAGGATTGCCGGATTAACGCCTTCGCCCGGCTTCGGCGGCGAACAGGCAACAATCTGATCGACGCCCGCCACCTTGGCTGTGGTTACCGACATGATGGCTGATGCGACATGGGAATAACGGCCGCCCGGGACATAACATCCGGCGGCGTTCATCGGTATGTTGCGGTGTCCGGCGGTCAGACCGGGGAGCAGCTCGATGGATGCGTCCTTAATGGCATCGCGCTGTGCTTCGGCGAATTTGCGGACTTGATCGTGGGCGAACCGGATATCGTCCTTAAGCTGAGCGGAAACCTCCGCCGCCGCTGCTGCGATATCGTCTTTTGAAACCACGATATCTCCCGTCCAATGGTCGTATTTGGCGGCATATTCGCGAGCCTTTTCGTCTCCCCCCTGTTCGATGTCGTCGAGGACGTTCTGCACAATATCGCGGACATCCTGTTCGCCCGTGGAGGCCGTCTTTTCCGCACGTTTCAGGTATTCGATGGACATCGTCCTATTGCCTCCAAGGGTCAGTAGATATCGGGAAGGAAGACCATCGACAGGCCGGGAATATAGGCGATCATCAAAACGACGATCAGCATGCCGATGACATAGGAGCCGACACGAGACGCGATCCGAAGGACTGATTCTCCGGTTATGCCGGATATCACAAAGAGGTTGAGACCAAGCGGCGGCGTAATGAAGCCGACACCCAGTGCCGTCACCATCATGATGCAGAACTGCACCTCATTCATGCCGGTTTCCAGCGCCAGCGGCAGAAGAATCGGCGAGAGAATGACGATGTTCGGAGTCGTCTCCATGACGCAACCGGCGGCGATCAGGATACCGATGATCAACAGGATGATCAGGTAGGGATTATCGGTCATGGAGGTCACGGAGTACGCAAAACCTTGCGGCACGCCGAGCGCTGCCAATGTTTGTGCCAGCGACAGCGACATGGCGATGATCGGCAGGATGACGCCATTCACCTTGGCCGAGCCGAGCAGCATTTTGGGAAAGTCGGCAAGCGTGAGCGTGCGCTGAATCAAGCCGATCGTGATTGTCGTCGCAACGGCGACGGCGGCCGCTTCGGTTGGCGTGAAGATGCCCGAATAGATCCCGCCCACGATGATGATCGGGACCAGCAAGGCGAAGCGTCCGTCCCAGATCGTTCGCCGCCAATGGCCAAAATCAAATCCGACCTTTTCGCCTTCGAAATTGTAGATCCTGTTCATCACCATATTGGTGATCATGATCGAAAACATGATCATGACGCCCGGTATGGCTGCGGCCAGAAACAGGGTCGATGCCGAGATACCCAGGATCAGACCCATAATGATATAGGCGATCGAGGGCGGTATCAGGATGCCGGTGCAGGCACCCGAGGCGACCAGGGCGCAAGCGTAGGGTCGGGGGTAGCCTTTCTCCACCAGCTTATGGATCGTCATCCGCCCGACCGCCGCGGCGCCGGCGGCATCGGACCCCGAGATGCAGGCGAAAAACCCACAACCCAGAACCGTCGACGTCCCGAGACCGGCACGGAATCCGCCCGTCGTCGCATCGGCCACGTCCAAGAGCTTGTTGGAAAGGCCGGTTCTGACCAGGACGTCACCGGTCAATATGAAGAGCGGCACGGCGGCGAGGAACCATGCCAAACTGATCCGCAAACCATGGGTTACCGATCCGAATTTGATGGAGACCTGCAGCGATTCGATGGCCGTATAGAGAGCGAGAATCGCGAGGGCCAGCATGCAGATGTCGCCGAACAGGTAGACCAGCGCCTTACCCCTGTTGGAGAGATAGTGGAGGATGACATCGATACGGATATGGGCGCGATCCTTGACCGCGACCGACGCACCGACCCAGGCCAGATAAATGAACGCGTATCTGGCGATTTCCTCCCCCCAGATCGAGGAATAGGAGAGAACGAACCGTCGCACGACTTCGACGACGATCGTCGCCACGATCATCCCGTAGAAGCCGAGCAACATCCATCGCTCCGCGTTATCGTCCAGCTTTTTCCAAAAGGACGTGGATTCAGTCATGATATTTCCCCCAGCAAAGCGCAGGTCGAGTGTCGGTGCCTCCGTTGAGCCACCGTCACAGGGTTATATGAAGCCTCCCCCGGGACGGCCGAACCGTCCCGGGGACTGCCTCAAACGCGGCGCTTATGCGTCGTGAACATAAAGGCGGCCGGGCGTGTTCGCCGCCGTGTCGAGGCTGTTGAAAGCGTCCATGGAACCGGCCAGCTCCTTCTTGAAGCCGTCCCACTCCGAGCGCTTATAGCCGCCGGCTTTTGCCCATTCGGCGAGCTCGTCCGGGGTCGGAGAATAGAATTGCACGCCGGCCTTGCCCATCTCCGCCATGGCGTAGTTACGTGCCGCCGGCACTTTGGCCAGGTTCTGTTGTGCGGAAATGTCCGAAGCGAATTCGATGCCGGCGCGGACATCGGCCGGGAGGCCATTGAACCACTCAAGGTTACACGAGTAGACCTTACTGTCCGGCACCGCTTGCGAGAACGTCACCCAAGACAGGATGTCCTTGAAGCCGAAGACATGCAGCGCCCCGACGGCCGGATCGAGGGCATCGGCAACGCCCTGCTTGATCGCCGAAGGTGTCTCGCCCCAAGCGACGGGAGTCGGGTTGGCGCCGATCATGCGGTAGTATTGTTGCAGCATCTTCGATCCCGGCACCCGGAACTTGACGCCGGAAAGATCGGCCGGTGTCTTGATCGGGCCCTTGCCGCCTTTACGCATGGCGACGACCCGGGGATCGATGACAACATACCAAAGCGGCTTGAAGCCCTTGGCTTCGACTTGCGGGTTAACGGCGGCCTTCCAGGCGTCGGAATTCACAAGATTGACGAACTTTTGGTTGGCGCCGCAGAAATAGGGCAGATTGATCAGGTCGACGACCGGGGCAAACGGAGCGAAGTTTGACAAAGAATGCTGTGCCGCCTGAATGGTTCCGTTTTGGACCTTTTGAGCGAGCGCGCCGCCGGCTCCCAACTGACCGCCCGGCGCGAGCTTGACGTAAACCTGGCCGCCGGTGGCGTTCTGGATGTTCTCCTTGAAATCCAGCTGCATGATCGGGTAGCTGCGGGACGCGCCCAGAATGTAAGCGGTACCGATCGTCATCACGTGCGCAGCAGCTTTCTGGCGATCTCTCTCTTCCTTAGCCGTCTGCGCGGCGGCTTCGGAACTCATCAACGTGCCGGCGGCACCGGCAACTACGGCGGCCGTAAAGCCGTACTTGGTCGAAATTTCCAGGAAACGGCGTCGCTCGATCGAGGCCGGTCCGTCTTGGTCAAGTTTCTTGGTGGTCATGGTTCACTCCCTGTATCTCAGTGGTATGAAAGTCGTTTCCTATTTGCTCTCTCGTTCGTGCGCCAGACAGGCTGCGATGAACAGCACCACGGCAACAAACAACGTCAGGAATTCCCCGACGTCGCCGAGCCCCGGTGTCGACGTCGCGCCCTGAACAATGGCGACCTTGCCGAACACGATGTTTGCGGCAAAAACAAGAAAGACTGCGATAGACGCATACAAGGGCACGCGTCCTGGTCTCGGTTTCTCGGTTTCTTGGCCTTCGGGCGCATTCGACATGAGCGCATCCCCCCTGATTAGTAAGCCCAAAAAATGTAAGCGCTTACATTTATTCTAAATAAATGCCCTGTTCGTGTGAACGTGTCAAGATTAATTTGTGTTTGTACCGAATGCCCTTTATTGATAAAAAACATTGTAATATAAGAGGTTATAGTCGATTTTCGTATTTTTGATAATTTTTTGAGAAACTTGTGCCAGAAAGAAAGCGCTTAAATAAACACCATCGAACCACGCCGACTTTGCAGGATGTGGCCGAACACGCGGGCGTATCGACGGCGACGGTGTCGCGTTATCTCGCCAATTCGGAACTTGTCCGCGAGGAGCGCCGCGCCCGCATCGAAACCTCCATCAAGGAGTTGGGCTACATCCCTCATGGCGCCGCTCAAGCCCTGGCTTCGCAGCGCTCGCGCACCATCGGTGTGATCGTACCGACGTTGGACAACGCGATTTTTGCCAAGGGCGTTCAGGCCTTTCAGCAACGCCTTCAGGACTCCGGATACACCTTGTTGATCGCCAGTTCCGATTACTCACCGGATGAGGAACGCACGCAAGGTGAATCCTTGATCGCGCGCGGTGTGGACGGGATGATGCTGATCGGGCTTGATCACCATGACCGTTTGTTCGAACGGCTCCGGCAAATGAAGTTGCCTTACGTCAACACCTGGTCATACAAGGAGACTTCGGATCATCCCTGTGTCGGCTTCAATAATTTTCAAGCCGCCGTCCGTCAGACGACCTATCTGCTGGACATCGGCCACAGGCGGTTCGGGATCATTTCCGGCCTGACCCGCGACAACGATCGCGCGCGCGACCGTTTTCGCGGTGTCCTGCATACGTTGACCGCGCGCGGCATAAACGTTCCTGACAACCTGTTGTACGAATGTCCCTACGACATCGCGTCCAGTCGCCAAGCCATGAAACGGCTATTGGCCGCAGGCACGCCGCCGACTGCGGTCGTTTGCGGCAACGACGTGCTGGCCTATGGCGCCCTTTTGGAATGCCAGAGTGGCGGAAAGGACGTGCCTGGTGATATCTCCATCGCGGGGTTCGATGATCTTCCCTTGTCGCAACACATCCGACCATCCCTGACCACCATGCATGTCCCCTCCGAAGAGATGGGGCGCAAAGCGGCGGACTATCTATTGGCCTGCCTAAACGATGAAACGGCGCCCGAACAAACGGAGCTCGAGGTCAACCTCATTCTGAGAGGTTCGACGGCTCCGCCTCGCATGTGATCGGTTCTCGCGACGACAGCTGTACTCTGTTGTCGTGGGCCACTGGCGTTGTCTACCTATGATCCTAATCTCAGACTCGGTATCCATCATAGCCGGATTTCCCGACCAAACCGACAGAACCCCCGGTTAAATCTCAACGCAGTTGATCAGCCAAGTTGACGCTTTTGTCCGTAATTCGGTTGAAGCGGCCATCAAACTGGCGAAATCTCGAAGCGGATTTTATTCGAAAGAGAAATAGTGGGTCGTGGCGAGGCGGGTCTCCTAAGGGGGGGACTTCCGAACACGGGTAACGGCCTTTCCGGCTTTGAGGCCTAAGGAGACTCCGCCCTGAGCGCGGCGGCGTGATAACAATGCCACGGAACCAAAGTGCGGCTGTTCCACGATCATCGATTCCCGCAAATCGATGCCGTGGTTCAGGAGTTCTTCTTTTATTCCTTCCAACCTTTTCGTCGTGCGGTCATTGTCTTTGGTGATCCCGGACAGGACGCATATGTTCTTGTGCCCGAATTTGATCTGTTCAGCCTTCCCTATCTGATCCGCGACACCGATCACTTCAAGAAAGTCGTCTCCGGTCCGGTCGGCGCCAAATACGGTGAATTGATCGAAAAGCGCGGCATCAAGATTCTTGCCTGGTTCGACAATGGCTATCGCAACGTCTTCAATAACAAGCGCCCCATCGTAACGCCTGATGACCTGAAAGGCCTGAAAATCCGTGTCATGGAAAGTCCGCTGATGGTGAATACCGTCAACGCCATGGGTGGTTCCGCCACGCCAATGTCTTACAGCGAACGGTACACGGCCCTGGAACAAGGCGTCTTGGACGGCGGCGAAAACGCCGCCGGCAATGTGCTGAACGACAAGTTTTACGAAGTGACCGGCTATTTTTCGATGACCCAGCATTTCCGCCCGCCGGGAATCGTCGGGATCAGCATGAAGACCTGGAACCAGCTGAACGCCGAGCAACAAAAGGTGCTCATGCAGGAAGCAAAGGCGCTTCAGGACTACGAAATCAAACTCACCGGCGAAGTCGGCGCGGCCGCGGTCGAGGAACTGAAAGCCAAGGGTATGAAAATCAACGACGCCAAGGTTTCCGCGTTCCGCGATCGGATGGGGCCGGTGTACGCTGATTTCACCAAGAAGCACGGTTCTGCTATGCTAGAGCAGGTACAAAACACAAAAAAAAATATATAATCGGATTGGACCGGGCGGAGCAAAAGCTCCGCCCGGTACCTTGGATTTCTTAGTCCGTGTAAGCTTTGAAAGTCTTACGCGCGGCGGCTTTCACGTTAGTTCTTACGGAGCCACCTTTGCCTTTACATCCTGATCGCTTGTTTCCCCTCGAGGCCCATAGCCGTGAGTTGGCTCGTGCCTTTTATGATACGGTCAAAGACCTCCCGATCGTCAGTCCACACGGACATACGGACCCTCGTTGGTTCGCCGAGAACGAGCACTTTCCCGATCCCGCGCATTTGTTCGTAACGCCGGACCACTACGTATTCCGGATGCTTCATTCGCAGGGGATCTCGCTCGAGAGTCTCGGTGTGCCGAGGGTTGACGGTGGAGACGTCGAAACCGACGCCCGGGCAATCTGGCGGCGCTTTGCCGAGAACTATCACCTTTTGCGCGGCACGCCGTCGCGGATTTGGCTCGACCACTCTTTTGAAACCGTGTTCGGCTGGAGCGGCGTGCTTTCGGCTGATACTGCGGACGACGCCTATGATCATATCAGCGGATGCCTTTTACAGGATGACTATCGTCCCCGCGCCTTGTTTGAGCGCTTCAATATCGAACTCCTCTCGACGACGGAATCGCCTCTCGATGATTTGCGTTGGCACAAAGAGATTCGCCAGTCCGGTTGGAATGGCCGGGTCGTCACCGCATATCGGCCGGATCCTGTCGTCGATCCGGAATACGAAGGATTTACGGAAAACGTGGGGCGCTTTGGCGAGTTGACCGGTGAAGATACCACGACCTGGCAAGGTTACTTGGCCGCCCATCGCCTGCGCCGTCGTTATTTCATGGAGTTCGGTGCAACATCCACCGATCACGGCCACCCCACCGCCCGCACCGAGAGCTTTCCCCAGGCTGAGGCGTCGGCCCTTTTCGACAAGGCTTTGGCAGGCCGATGCACCGCTGACGAAGCCGACGCATTTCGGGGCCAGATGTTGACCGAGATGGCGCGGATGAGCCAGGACGACGGTTTGGTCATGCAAATCCACCCTGGTTCCGTGCGAAACCACTCGGCGGACGTTTACGCCAGGTTCGGCCGCGACAAGGGGTTCGACATCCCCAGACGAACCGATTTCGTACAGGCTCTGACGCCGCTGCTTAACGCGGTCGGAAACGACCCCAATCTGACGATCATTCTTTTTATGCTGGATGAAACAACCGTGTCGCGGGAACTGGCCCCCCTGGCCGGTGCTTATCCGGCGTTGCGCCTGGGACCGCCTTGGTGGTTCTTTGACAGCCCCGAAGGCATGCGCCGTTTTCGCGAAGCGGCGACCGAAACCGCCGGTTTCTACAACACCGTCGGATTTAACGACGACACGCGGGCCTTCTGTTCAATTCCGGCCCGCCACGACATGGCAAGGCGTGTGGATTGTGCCTATCTCGCCACGTTGGTGGCCACCGGGCGGCTGGCCGAGAACGAGGCCTTCGAGGTCGCTCACGACCTGAGCTACCGGCTGGTCAAACAAGCCTATCGGCTTTGATGATCGCACCGAATAACAGGGCGGTTACTAATTGAGGATGTCGAGATTGCGTATCGACCCGAAAGAATTCCGGCCTGACCAGATGCCCCGGCTTGAACGATCTGAAGAGCCACGTCCGGGCATCGGTATCGTTCATCTCGGCCTGGGGGCTTTCTTCCGCGCTCACGGCGCGATCTACATCGAAGAAGCCATGGCCAAATCCGGCGGGGACTGGGGTATCCTCGGCGTTTCGTTGCAATCTCCCACGACCCGCGACGCGCTTTCACCCCAGGGGTGCGCCTATACTGCGGTCGAAAAAAAACCCGGCGGAGACAGCTACCAACGTATCGAAGTCGTGCATGACGCCTTGGTTGCGCCTGAAGATCCGGCGCGGGTTCTCGGTTTGATGGCGGACCCCGCAGTCAAGATCGTCACGCTGACGGTTACCGAGAAAGGGTACTGTCACAATCCGGCTTCCGGTCGTTTGAACTTCGAGCACCCGGACATCCGCCATGATATTGAACAGCCGCTGCCGCGAACCGCGCCGGGGTATTTGGTCCGAGCGTTGGCGCTGCGCTATGCCGCCGGGCACCGGCCATTCACTGTATTAACATGCGACAACCTGCCGCAGAATGGAGCGCTGGTCCGCGATCTCGTACAGGATTTGGCGGCCCGGATCGACCCGGCGTTGGGCGAATGGATCGCCCAAGAGGGGCGCTTCCCCTCAACCATGGTCGATCGGATCGTTCCAGCGACATCGCTTGAAGATATCGAAGCCGTTGCTGAACAAACCGGACTCTTCGACGCCGCGCCCGTGGTTCATGAACCGTTCCGCCAATGGGTCATCGCCGACGACTTCGTCGATGACGCGAAGCCGGACTTGGGCGCCGTCGGGGTGAGCTTGGTCGAAGACGTGATGCCATTTGAGGACATGAAACTTCGGTGTCTCAACGGCACCCATTCGTCATTGGCCTACCTCGGGTATCTGGCCGGGTTCGAGACGATCGCCGACACGGTGGCGGATGGCGCGTTCGGTCAATACGTGAAACAGCTATGGAGCGACGAGATATTGCCGGTGCTGACGCCGCCCTTTGGTGTCGACCTCAACGCCTATGCCGAGGCTTTGTTCGAACGCTACGCCAACCCGGCCATTCGACACCGCACTTGGCAAATCGCCATGGACGGCAGCCAGAAACTGCCGCAACGTTTTTTGGGCACGCTCGAAGACAACCTCGCCGCCAATCGTGAGGCACCGGGCCTCATGCTCGCGGTCGCCGCGTGGATGCGGTACGTCGGTGGCATTGATGAACAAGGAGACCCCATCGACGTGCGCGACCCCTTGGCCGAGAAACTCAGATCGGTTTCCGACTCCGTAGTTGGTGTCGACAAGGCGCGCGCTCTGCTCGGAGTCAGGGAGGTCTTCCCGGAGGACTTGGCAACGGCGTTGGTGCCGGGCGTATCTGCCGCCTATGGACGGCTGCTTTCTCTCGGAGCGCGTGGAGCCGTGGGAGAGCTTACATGAAGGAAAGTTGGCGCTGGTATGGTGACCTGGACGCCATAAGCCTGCCCGAGATTTCACAATCCGGGGCATCGGAGATCGTCACCGCCTTGCATGATATCCCCTACGGTGAAATTTGGCCGCGCGAAGCGATTGCCGGCCGGCGTCGGCAGATCGAGGAAGCCGGTTTCCGTTGGGTCGTGGTGGAAAGTCTACCGGTGCATGAACGCATCAAGCGGAACGATGGTGAGCTTACCGCCTTGTTCGACAATTACCGCAGGTCGATGGCAAACCTAGCTGCCGAGGGCATTCGGGTTATCTGCTACAACTTCATGCCATTACTCGATTGGACGCGCACGGATTTGGCGGCGCCGGTTCCGGGAGGGGGACGTTGCCTTAGGTTTGACGCGCCACGAATGGCGGCATTTGAGTTGCACATGCTCGGGCGGAAGGAAGCCGCTGACGACTACCCGGACGGGGTCGTCAAAGCGGCGGCGGATTGGTTCTCCCGCTCGACGGAAGACGACCGGGCCGAATTGCTGCATTCGATCATGTCCGGCCTACCCGGTGCCTTCGACCGCTACGATATAGGCGGCCTCCGAAATGGCCTCAATCAATACGCCGGGATCGGCCGAACGGAGTTGCGCGCCAATTTCAAGCGGTTCCTCGAAGAGATCATTCCAACGGCCGAGGGTTTGGGAATCCGCATGTGCGTGCATCCCGACGACCCGCCCCGAGACATCCTCGGCCTGCCACGCATCGTTTCGTCGTCGGACGACATTGCCTGGGTTCTCGATGCTGTGCCCTCGCAGGCCAACGGGTTGACGCTTTGTGCCGGCTCGCTGGGCGCCGGGCCGGAAAACGACGTTCCGGCCATTGCTCAACGCTTCGCGCCCCACATCCACTTCGCCCATCTGCGGAACGTGCGCCACGATCCCGACGGGTCCGGCAGCTTCGAGGAAGCGGCGCACCTGGATGGTGGGACCGATATCGTGGCGGTGATCCGCGCCTTGATGATGGAGGAAGACAGGCGCCGGTCGGAAGGGCGAGAGGATTTGGATATTCCTTTCCGCCCCGATCACGGCCACGAATTGCTTGGTGATGTCGAACGCGGCACCCATCCCGGCTACCCACTCCTCGGTAGGCTGCGTGGACTGGCTGAGTTGCGCGGTGTGATAGCCGCCCTGCGATGGCGAGATAATGAATCCCAGCCGTGTTGACGTTGCAACTGCATCCCGACGATGATATAGTCGTCGCGCTTTGTGGTTTGCCGGAAAGGGCGGAGTTCGGGGCCCCTGAACAGGTGACGCGAGCGGAGATACCAAGCGGCCACAAGATTGCGACCAAGGTAATTGAGGCCGGTCAACCAGTCCGCAAATACGGCCAGATCATCGGTTTGGCGCGCAGTCCCATTGTCGCCGGCGACCACGTCCACAGCCACAATCTCGGGATGACCGATCCAACAATGGATGCCGATAGCCAAGCCGAGGTTCAGCGATTGCCAGCGGTGTCCAAGCCCCGCACCTTTGAAGGCTATCATCGGCCGTCGGGAAAGGTGGGCACCCGCAACTATCTCGGCATCATCACAACAGTCAACTGTTCGGGATCGGTCGCGCGTTTTATCGCGGAAGAATTCTCCCGTGACGGAGGCCTAGCCACCCATCCAAATGTCGATGGTGTCGTGCCAATTGTACATACCACGGGCTGTGGCATGACCAGCCAGGGAGACGGAGGCCTAGCCACCCATCCAAATGTCGATGGTGTCGTGCCAATTGTACATACCACGGGCTGTGGCATGACCAGCCAGGGAGAAGGTTACGATACCCTGATGCGAACCCTTTCCGGCTACGCCCGGCACCCGAACTTCGGCGGCGTGCTGCTGATCGGTTTGGGCTGCGAAGTGATGCAGATCTCGCAAGTCGAGGACGAACTTGGGAATGCATCTAAGGTACGCCGGCTGGTGATCCAGGACGCCGGCGGCACGAAGGCCTGTGTTGCCAGGGGCGTGGAAATCTTGCACGAGCTGGCGACGATAGCCGGCACCGCCAGTCGGGCGCCGGCGCCGGTCTCTGCGCTGACGCTTGGCATGCAGTGCGGCGGCTCCGATGGGTATTCCGGAATCACCGCTAACCCGGCCCTCGGCATGGCGTCCGACCTTATGGTGCGTCACGGCGGCACCTCGATATTGTCGGAAACCCCGGAAATCCATGGCGCCGAACAACTCTTACTCCGTCGAAGCGTCAACGATGAGGTTCGCCGGGCGCTGCGTGACCGTCTCCACTGGTGGCAGGACTACAGCGCCAAACACGGCGCGACGTTGGACAACAATCCATCGCCGGGCAACAAGCTGGGCGGTTTGACCACGATCTTGGAGAAATCCTTGGGTGCGGTGGCCAAGAGCGGCACGGCGCCATTAGAGGGGTTTTTCCTCTATGGAGAACCCATCGACCGTCAAGGATTGGTGTTCATGGACAGCCCCGGGTACGACCCCTGTTCGGTGACCGGTCAAATTGCCTCAGGTGCTAACTTGGTTGCATTCACCACCGGGCGCGGTTCGGTGTCGGGTTTCTTGCCTGTGCCAGGGCTAAAGCTCGCGTCATCTTCCGTACTTTTCGAGAAGATGAGGGATGACATGGACGTCAATTGTGGCGAAGTCCTTGAGGGGCTACCGCTGGAAGACAAAGGGGCCGAAATCTTCAACCACCTTCTTGCCGTTGCATCAGGACGCAAAACCAAAAGCGAGGAACTCGGCTTTGGCAACGTTGAATTCGTGCCGTGGCAGATGGGTGCTGTGGTCTAGATGGCCAATCGCGGATCGAATTTAGAGAAGATACGATGAATGACCTAATTATCCGGCCGGTAACAGATTGCCGCTACGACATTCTATCGCTGGGCGAGATCATGCTGCGGCTCGATCCTGGCGAAGGACGCATCCGCACGGCGCGCCATTTCCGCGCCTGGGAAGGCGGCGGCGAGTACAACGTGGCCCGTGGTTTGCGTCGCTGCTTCGGGCTCCGCGCCGGCGTGGTGACGGCGTTCGCCCGGAACGAGGTCGGGCTCTTGATGGAGGACCTGATCTTGCAGGGCGGCGTCGATACGTCGCTGATCAAGTGGGTCGACTACGACGGCATTGGGCGTACGGTCAGGAACGGGCTCAATTTCACGGAGCGCGGCTTCGGTATCCGCGGCGCGGTCGGCTGTTCCGACCGCGGCAACACGGCGTCCTCGCAGTTGAGACCGGGCGATATCGATTGGGACCATGTCTTTGGGACCCTGGGCGCGCGCTGGTTCCACACCGGCGGCATCTTCGCCGCCCTTTCCGAGACCACCGGGCCTGTCGTCATCGAGGCGGCCAAGGCGGCCAAGAAACACGGCACCATCGTGTCTTACGACCTCAACTACCGTCCGTCCCTGTGGAAGGGCTTCGGCGGTCTCGACAAATGCCGCGAGATCAATCGCGAGATCGCCCAGTATGTGGATGTCATGATCGGCAACGAGGAGGACTTCACGGCCTGCCTCGGCTTCGAGGTCGAGGGCGTCGACGACAACCTCTCCGATCTCGAGGTCGGCGCCTTCCAGAAGATGATCGAGACGGCGGTGGCCGCGTTTCCCAATTTCAAGGCGACGGCGACGACCATGCGCGGCGTCAAGACGGCGACCGTCAACGACTGGGGCGCCATGTGCTGGGTCGACGGCACGTTCCACACGGCGACGCAGCGCCCGGGTCTCGAGATCATGGACCGGGTCGGCGGCGGCGACAGCTTCGCGTCGGGCTTTATTTACGGATTGATGGAACTCAATGCCCCGGCCTTGGCCGTCGAGTACGGTGCGGCCCACGGGGCGCTGGCCATGACGACGCCGGGGGACACGACCATGGCGTCCCTGAAGGAGGTGGAAAAACTGGTCGGCGGCGGCGGCGCCCGCGTCGATCGCTAGGAGAACGACAATGTTGGAAGAGCTGCTCAAACGCCCGATCATCCCGGTCATCGTCATCGAAAACGCCGATGATGCGGAACCGCTGGCCGAAGCGCTGCTCGAAGGCGGCATGGACGTCGCCGAGGTGACCTTCCGCACGGCCGCCGCGGCCGAGGCCATCGGGCGCATCGCCAAGCGTTTCCCCGAGATGCTGCTCGGCGCCGGTACGGTGCTCACCGTCGAACAGGCCAACCGGGCGATGGCCGCGGGTGCCACCTTCGGCGTGGCGCCGGGCCTCAACCCTCATATCGTCGAGCATTACCGGGAGGCCGACGAGCTGTTCATCCCCGGCGTCATGACACCGTCGGACATCGAGCAGGGCATGGCGTTCGATTGCAAACTCTTGAAGTTCTTCCCGGCCGGTGCGGCCGGCGGCGTCAAGATGCTGCAAGCGCTGGCCGGGCCCTATGCCAGTTCCGGCGTCCAGCTCTGCCCGACCGGCGGCATCAACCTCGACAACATGATGGACTACCTGTCGCTGCCCATCGTCGCCACCATCGGCGGCTCGTGGATCGCCACCAAGCAGCAGATCGCCGACAAGGATTGGACGGCCATTACCCGCCAGGCCCGGGAAGCGCT
>Ga0209259_1000192_pt1 | contig 16851 bp, 19 predicted proteins | sample WorMetGr2BELIZE1_FD_187417 | JGI IMG/M metagenome (GOLD analysis project Ga0209259, IMG submission 187417) | Marine gutless worms symbiont microbial communities from Max Planck institute for Marine Microbiology, Germany - Inanidrilus... ...
GTAAGACGTTGTCTTTTTCCAAATGTGTTAAAATGCATGAGATTTGTTTAAAACTCTTCATACACCGCTATAACACCGAATTATTTCCGATTGTTGGCTAGATATCACTTCGAAAATCACCACTACCGGATCTTTTTCGTGCAGATTCCCGTGACTCGTAGTTTCCATAGACCGATATCAGCGCACTACCGCCCAAAGATGCGGTTCGCCTCTCCTCGTGATGCCATCCTGTAAGACCTGCCACGCTCACCGCATATATGGACCCATTCCGTTTGCAAGGTAAAACACACAAGATTTAGCGAAGGGAAAGGTTGCCGTCATCTATCCGGCCTCTGGTAGGACGTTCGAATGCCCACAGCTTCGATGGAAAATTCGCGCACCGTGCCTGGAACATCCCTATCGGCCTCGCAGACCTCTGCGGGCGAGCAGGTTTGAAAGGTGCCGGTCCGACCGGTCTTGCCATCGTGTGTGTGCTACCTGTCCGCAATCGTTGTCGAACACCTGCAAAACTCGTTATGCAGTTGCCAACGCCATGTCCGGGTGGGAAACCCGTTCCCCCCGTGGGCGATGACGTGCAGCTGGCGAACCGGTACGTTTCCTGCCGCGTCAGCAGTGCCCAAATGATGCGCGCATTCTTGTTCGCCACCGCGACCGCTGCCCGGTTGAAGCCGTGCTCCTGGACAATGCGCCGGGTCCAGCAGCTACGCGCGTCTTGCTTGTCTTTGCGCAACACCGCTCCAACCACTGAACGCGCGCCGTGGACTAACAAGGCGCGCGCATACTGATCGCCGCGTTTGCTGATCCCCAGCAGGCGCAGCTTGCCGCCGCTCCCGTGCTGGCGCGGCACCCGCCCCAGGGCCGCCGCGAATTGCCGCCCGTTGGGGAACTGGCGCCCATCCCCGAAGGTGTCGAGCACCGCCGTCGCCGTTAGCGGACCAATGCCTTCGATCGCCACCAGGCGCTGGCACGCCGCCTTGTAGCCCCGGATGCGGGTATCCGGCTCCTGCAAGTGCTCGTAGAGCTGCGCCAACAGCGAACGCATCAGCGCCGACAGCCGGTTCTCACCCGCTTCGAGAAGCTCCGGAACCGCCTGCCGCATCTGCCCCACACCCGTGGGCACCACCACACCATACTCCCCCAACAACCCGCGCATCTGGTTGAGCAATGCCGTGCGGCTCTTCACCGCCGCCGGCCGAATCCGGTGCATCGCCTGTAGGTCTTGCTGCTCAACCGTCTTGACCGCTACGAAACGCATGTTGGCACGCCCCACCGCGTCGCCGATGGCCTCCTCCGCATCCTGGTCGTCGTTCTGGTTGCTCTTGACGTAACCCTTGACGAACTGCGGCACCATCAGCCGTACCTCGTGCCCGTGCCGGCTGAACTCACGTGCCCAATGGTGGGCACCGCCGCACGCCTCCATCCCGATCAAACAGACCGGTAGATTCGACACCTCCCGCAACAAGGCGCTCCGACGCACCTTTATTCTTCAGCACCCTTTCGTCCTGCTCGTTGACTCCCAACAGGTGGAAGCAATTCTTGCCGAGGTCGATCCCCAAACGCACCATACTCTTGCTACCATTCATGTTGGACCCTCCCGCTTCGGTCCGATGGTTGTGGTTGTCATACCATCGTGACGCTTTCGACGCCGTTAGTGAAGGGGGATGGGTCCATACCAACATCCTACGGGTTTTGCCCAGCCTATAAATCGCGCAATCGGTGCAATTCGACCTGTCTGCCGACAGGCAGGTCCGCGAGGATTCGCGTGATTCGTAGTTTTTCCTCTTGTTTGCCGACCGGTAACGATTAACTTAATGGCATTGCCCTACACTGCCGGAGGCCGACGGCTGGAGACCGGTAGCCGGCGATGGGCGGCTTAGGATCGGTTGACATTCATCATTCTTAGGTCCGATTGCGGCCCTTTTCCGCGCTGACGGCGTTGCGGCTCGTCAAGATCTAGTAGTGTTGACCACTGAACCGATTTGTAGGTTTTGAAAAGATCCCACTCCAGGAATCATGGAGATACCTCCAAAAGCGCCCCAATTGACGCAGGTCTCTATACAATCCTACAGATTTTGAGCCCGACTATGTGAGAAAAATATTGCTGAATCGGATGGTTATCGATGCGGACTACGATCTAAGCAATCTCGAAACAAATAACCATCTGAATTTATTCAATTAATATCCCGGACACTAGTGAGTGTTGACATTTAACCTGATAGACTACGCCTAACTGACCTACATGAGGCGTAGAAATGATTCGACCGAATTTGCGTGATGACCAATGGGAACGGATCGAGCACCTGCTGCCGGGCAAGACGTCCGACCGCGGACGCAGCGGCCGTGACAACCGGATGTTTGTAGAGGCGATCTTGTGGCTGGCGCGCTCGGGTACCCCGTGGCGCGATCTTCTCCCGGAGTTTGGAAACTGGAACAGCGTGTACCAACGATTCGCCCGCTGGCAGAAACGAGGGGTGTGGTCCGTGGTGTTCGAGGAGTTGGCAAAGGATTCTGATTGGAAAGAGGTTTTCATGGATAGCTCGGTGATTCGGGCGCATCAGCACACGGCTGGGGCAACCGGAAAAACGATGCCCCCAAGCCATTGAGCGGATAAATCGGATAGACCTACCCGATCTCCCGCAGGAGACACCTGATCGACTCTTCACCCTGCGCGCCTTTGCGATTCAAATTCGGGTCCGGTGACCGGTTGAAACCTGCACCCGTAGCGGTACACTTCCTTATCTTCACCGAATTGTGCCGTCTCCCGCGAGGAATCCGTCGTCGTGCTCCATCACGAGTTCCGTTGTATCAAGCGTCTGCCGCCCTACGTCTTCAGCATCGTCAATCAGCTGAAGGCGGAGGCACGCTCTCGGAGGGAGGACATCATCGATTTCGGCATGGGCAATCCGGATCAGCCTACCCCGCCGCATATCGTGGACAAGCTGATAGAGGTCTCCCAGCGTAAGAATACGCACCGCTACTCGGTCTCGCGCGGCATCCCGCGCCTGCGCCGCGCCATTTGCAACTGGTATCGCGAGCGGTACGGGGTGCAGCTGGATATGGAAACGGAGGCGATCGTGACCATCGGCTCTAAGGAGGGCTTGGCGCACCTAGCCCTGGCAACCATGGAGGTCGGCGACACGGTGCTGGTGCCCAATCCTGCCTATCCTATTCACCCCTATGGCTTCATCATCGCCGGGGCGGATGTACGGCACGTTCCCATGGTGCCGGGGGTGGATTTCTTCGATGAGCTGCGCAAGGCAATCCAGGACTCTTGGCCCAAGCCGAAGCTGCTGGTCCTCAATTTTCCGGGCAATCCTACCACCCGTTGCGTGGACCTTGACTATTTCGAGGAAGTTGTCACCATCGCCCGCGAGCACGGCATCTGGGTGATCCATGACTTGGCCTATGCGGACATCGTCTTCGACGGCTATCGGGCCCCCTCGATCCTCCAGGTACCGGGCGCTGCGGAAGTGGCGGTGGAGTCCTTCTCGCTGTCGAAGAGTTACAACATGCCCGGTTGGCGAATCGGCTTCATGTGCGGCAACCGGGAGCTGATCGCCGCCCTGGCGCGGATCAAGTCCTACCTAGACTACGGGACCTTCACGCCGATTCAGGTGGCGGCCATCACTGCCTTGGAAGGCCCCCAGGACTGTGTGGCCGAGATCCGCGATCGCTACCGGCGCCGGCGGGATGTGTTGTGTGACGGGCTCGCAGCGGCGGGGTGGCGAATCGAAAAGCCCAAGGCCACCATGTTCGTATGGGCACCGATCCCCGAGCCTTACCGGGTGCTGGGCTCGCTGGAGTTCTCCAAGAAGCTGCTGCGGGAGGCCAAGGTCGCAGTCTCGCCCGGCATCGGCTTCGGTAAGTATGGGGATGACCATGTACGCTTCGGCCTGATCGAGAACGAGCAGCGGACCCGCCAGGCTGTCCGCGGCATCCGCGGCATGCTGCGACGCGATGCCCGCAATCACTAACGCGCGTGATGCTTGGCACCATCCGAAAATAGGGGGAGAGACGCATGGAGCCGGTGAACATCGGTTTATTGGGAATGGGTACCGTCGGCGGTGGCACGGTGAGCGTGCTTACGGGCAATGCGGGGGAGATCGCCCGCCGGGCCGGACGGGGGATCCGCATCACCCATGCCGCGGCCCATCGGTACGATTCCCGGCGCATCAGCGGTCTGGATCAGATCGGGCGTATCTCGGAAGACGCCTTTGCCGTGGTGGAAGACCCCGCTATCGATATCGTCATCGAGCTCATCGGGGGCTACTCGCCGGCGAAGGAGCTGGTGCTCAGGGCCATCGAGAACGGCAAGCATGTGGTCACTGCCAACAAAGCCCTGATCGCCCTGCACGGCAACGAGATTTTCGCCGCCGCGAGCGAACGGGGTGTGATGGTGGCCTTCGAGGCCGCCGTGGCCGGTGGTATTCCCATCATCAAGGCCCTGCGCGAGGGGCTGGCGGCCAATCACATCGAGTGGATCGTCGGTATCATCAACGGCACCGGCAACTATATTCTTACCGAGATGCGGGACCGGGGTCGGGGCTTCGGCGATGTGCTCGCCGAGGCCCAGGCCCTGGGGTATGCGGAGGCGGATCCCACGTTCGATGTAGAGGGCATCGATGCCGCCCACAAGCTCACCATCCTAGGGTCATTGGCCTTCGGGATCCCGCTGCAATTCGACCGGATCTATACCGAGGGCATCTCCGGGCTCGCGACCCAGGACGTCGTCCACGCCGCGGAGCTGGGCTACTCCATCAAGCACCTGGGGGTTGCGCGCAAGACCGATCAGGGCGTTGAGATGCGGGTCCACCCCACGCTCGTGCTCCGGCGGCGTTTGATCGCCAGCGTGAACGGGGTCATGAATGCCGTTCTCGTCAAGGGCGATGCGGTCGGACCTACCCTCTACTACGGAGCGGGCGCCGGTGCCATGCCCACGGCCTCCGCGGTGGTGGCGGATGTGGTCGATGTGACCCGCGCGCTCACCGCCGATCCCAACAACCGGGTCCCGCATCTGGCCTTCCAGCCAGACGAGCTCTCGGATATGCCCGTGTTGTCTATGGAGCAGGTCGAGACTGCCTCCTACCTGCGCGTCATCGCCCTGGATCAACCAGGCGTCATGGCCCGCATCGCTGGCATCTTAGGGGAGGAAGGCATCAGCATCGAGGCCATCCAGCAGAAAGAGCCGGAGGTGGGCGACACCCATGTGCCCCTGATCATGCTCAGTCATCGGGTCCGGGAGGGTCGCATGAACCGGGCTATCGCCCGTATCGAGGCCCTGGAGTCGGTAACGGGCGAGGTGGTGCGGATTCGGATGGAGCAGCTGGCGGGGTGAGGCACCCTGGGCGAATTGTAGGGGCAGGCCCCTGTGCCTGCCCTCAGGTCCTGTACCTGCCCTGATGAGAGCACCCACGGGGGGTGCCCCTACGGCTATGGTCGAGTGCAACCGGTAACGCTCAACTTGATGGCATTGGGTCAGGAGCACCCTGAACCTTGAAGTCCGCCGGTTCAACCCCAGTTTCCCCGGCCAATGCCGGTTGCCCGAGGAACAGCCACATGACTACCGACTTTCAACCCCATAACGACCTGGAACACCAGCTTGTGGCCGCGCAGGAGAATCGGATTCCGCCGGAATCCTTTCTCCGCACCCTGCTCGGCTCCGATGTCTTCATGCCTGTTTACGAGAAGCACCAAATCGACGGCTTCGCAACCGATACCAAGGCCCGGCCGCTCAAGATCCGGACCGAGGACGGCGAAGATGTATTGGTGTTGTTCACGAGTCCCGACCGCGCCAAGGCCTTCGTCAAGGACTACCCCGGCTATGACGGCGGCCTGGTCGTCGAGTTCACCTGGATCCTGGAAAAGCTGGGGATCGGTTACGGTATCACGCTCAACCCCGGTCAGGACTTCGGCATCGATTTCGAGGCCCAAGACTTGGCCCGGATTGCGGCTATGGGCAGCAACTGATCGAGCCGCAAGGGCGTGTTCGAATTGGTTCAGGATCGACTTTATCGACATCTACGCGGATCTGGACGACAATGAAGGGACCAGCTACGGGCAGGTGTGTCCCTGAGAGACCGAGATGACGATGCAAGTATCAGTGGAAAACGGAGAAGGGCTGGAGCGGCGGATGACCGTCGATCTGGAGCCGGAACGGATCGAGACAGAGGTGGAGAAGCGCCTGCGTGAATTCAGCCGTTCCGCTAGGGTGCCGGGCTTCCGTCCCGGTAAGGTGCCGATGAAGATCTTGCGTCAGCGTTACGGGGGGCAGGTGCATCGAGAGGTCTTCGGCGAGCTGATAGGAACCAGCTTTTCCGAGGCTGTGGTCGAAAAAGAGCTGCAGCCCACCGGGACCCCGCAGGTCGAACCCGACATGGATGAATCCGCCCGGCGCTATGCCTATACGGCCATGTTCGAGGTACTGCCGCAGTTTGAGCTGGGTTCCCTAGACAGCAAGACTCTCAAGCGGCCGGTGGCCGAGGTGACGGAGGTGGATGTGGAGGCCATGCTCACCCTGCTGCGCAAGCAGCAGAGGACGTGGGTGGCCGTGGAACGCCCGGCCCGGTTGGACGACCGGCTCATGATCTCCTATACCGGGACGCTGGACGGCGAGCCGTTCGAGGGTGGCTCCGCAGAAGATATCCAAGTCGAGCTCGGTATCGGGCGTATGCTTCCCGGCTTCGAAGAGGGCCTGGTGGGGGTGCGGACAGGGGACGAACGACAGCTGGACCTGCGCTTTCCGGACCAGTATCCGTCCGAAGATCTGCAAGGGAAGCCGGTCGTCTTCTCGGTGCGAGTCAGTGAGGTTGCCGAGCCGGTGCTTCCCGAGCTGGATGTGGACTTCGTGAGAGGTTTCGGTTTCCCGGACGGAGACTTGGATGAGCTCCGTTCGGACCTGCGCCGGAACATGGAACGCGAGCTCAAGGAGCGGATCCATGCCAGGGTCAAAGAGCAGGTCATGGACCTGTTGCTGGAAACCAACCGGATCGAACTTCCGGAGAGTCTCATCCTGCAGGAGATCGTGACATTCAAGCAACGGGTCCGCCGGGATGTGGGGAACGACAGCTTCGAGCTCCCCGATGACCTGTTTCGGGACCGGGCCGAGCGGCGGGTCGCACTCGGTCTGATTATCGGCGAGATCATCAAGGTCAACGGCATCGAGGTCGATCCGGAGCGGGTACGGGAGGCGGTGAAAGCTTTAGCCTCGACCTACGAAGATCCGCAGCAGATTGTCGACTACTTCTATACTGACCGGGATCGGGTAGCCTCGATGGAGGCCCTGACCCTGGAGAATCAGGTGGTCGACTGGGTGCTGGAGCGGATAACGGTCGTGGACGAGCCGGCTACTTTCGAGGAGCTGAATGCCCCTGCGGTCACTGCTTAGGTTTCAGACAAGCAATACGACAAACAGCTTATGAGTACGATTTCCGATCCTAGTGGGTGGGACCCGAAAGACCTCGGACTGGTCCCCATCGTTATCGAGCAGACGGCACGCGGGGAGCGCTCTTTCGATATTTACTCGCGCCTGCTCAAGGAGCGCGTTGTCTTCCTGATCGGGCCGGTCGAAGACTATACGTCGAACCTGGTGGTCGCCCAGCTTCTGTTCCTGGAGTCGGAAAACCCCGACAAGGATATCTACCTCTACATCAACTCTCCCGGTGGGTCAGTGACCGCCGGGTTGGCCGTTTATGACACCATGCGTTTCATCCAGCCGGACGTGAGCACCATGTGCATCGGTCAGGCGGCGAGCATGGGTGCCCTGCTGTTGGCCGGGGGTGCTGCCGGCAAGCGCTTCTGTCTGCCGCACTCGCGGATGATGATCCACCAGCCGCTGGGCGGCTTTCAGGGCCAGGCGACGGACGTGGACATTCACGCCCGCGAGATCCTGCACCTCCGGGACCGACTCAATCGGATCCTCTCCCGGCACACCGGGCAGCCGATGGAGAAGATTGCAGAGGATACAGAGCGGGATCGCTTCATGGGCGGCGAGGAGGCCATGGAGTACGGTCTTGTCGATCAGGTGCTCGCTAAACGGGAGACGGTTTCCGCAGCACCGGAATAGCCCCCGAGACAAGTGCGTATCGCCTTTCCCTTTGCCTTGCCATCTCCTTGGAAAGGGTTATGATTACCGTCGCCTTTCTCAGGGGCAAGAATATCCCATTTTATTCGATCATGTCGTCGAGCGATCGGTAGTCAGCTTACTCTCGCCATGCGGTTTTCTCGGCAGCTGGTCGTTCCCGGAAGGAGGCAACCGTATCGATCTGGATTCCTTCGGCCCGTCCCCGAATTTCAGAGAGTGAGCCACCGCCATGAAGCTGGAACAGATCAAAGGACACCGGGATTTTCCCTTCCGCGATTTTCGCAGTGATGAGAGGAACATGAACCGAGTAGACATCGCTTCGGCAGATCCCCGAGGGAGCATTCAAGGATGGTATGGTGATCTTACGGTTCAAGCCCAGGGTGGAGGGGGACCGGATTGATCTATTCTTTAACCGATAGCTTCGACCGCGCGTTTGACCACTCCTTCGAAATGCTTTGAGCGCCGGTGTACTGAACTTTCCGGAGGGTGTCGCACATGAGTGGTCACAACCACGGCAAGGGCAACGATGCCAAGCTGCTTTACTGCTCGTTCTGCGGCAAGAGCCAGCACGAGGTGCGGAAGCTGATCGCAGGCCCGTCGGTTTTTATCTGCGATGAGTGCGTCGATCTGTGCAACGACATCATCCGCGAGGAGATCCAAGAAAGTATCGACGAGGCGGCCAGCAAGCTGCCCAAGCCCCGCGAGATCAAGGGGATCCTCGATCAATATGTCATCGGCCAGGAGCAGGCGAAGAAGGTGCTCTCGGTCGCCGTCTACAATCACTACAAGCGGCTCGAAGCCGACGATGTCAAGGTCAGGGAAGACATCGAGATTGCCAAAAGCAACATCCTGCTCATTGGCCCTACGGGTTCCGGCAAGACGCTGCTCGCCGAGACCTTGGCTCGGTTGCTGAACGTCCCGTTCACGATCGCGGATGCCACCACCTTGACGGAGGCGGGCTATGTAGGTGAGGACGTCGAGAACATCATTCAGAAGCTGTTGCAGAAGTGCGACTACGATGTGGAGAAGGCCCAGACGGGGATCGTCTATATCGACGAAATCGATAAGATCTCGCGTAAGTCGGACAACCCTTCCATTACCCGTGACGTGTCCGGGGAGGGGGTACAGCAGGCCCTTCTGAAGCTCGTCGAGGGAACCGTCGCCGCAATACCGCCCCAAGGTGGGCGTAAGCACCCGCAGCAGGAATTTCTACAGGTAGATACCGTCAACATCCTGTTCATCGTCGGCGGCGCGTTCGCCGGTCTCGAGAAGGTGATCCGCAACCGCTCGAAGAAGGGGGGGATCGGCTTCGCGGCGGAGGTGCACGGTAAGGATGACGAGAAGAAGGTCGGCGAGCTCCTGCGTGAAATCGAGCCGGAAGATCTGATCCGCTACGGCCTCATTCCCGAATTCGTCGGCCGCCTTCCGATCATTTCCACGCTCGAGGAGCTGGACGAGGAGGCCTTGCTGCGCATCCTTACCGAACCCAAAAATGCGCTGACTAAACAGTACGCCCGTCTCTTCAAGATGGAGGGGTGCAGCCTGGATCTGCGCGACGATGCCCTGACAGCAATTGCCCGCAAGGCAATGGAACGCAAGACCGGGGCTCGCGGCCTGCGCACTATCATGGAGCAAGTCCTGCTCGATATCATGTACGACTTACCCTCGATGGAGAACGTGAGCAAGGTGGTCCTCGACGGCTCGGCCATTTCGGGTGAGAGCAATCCCCTCATCATCTACGATGGGGTCGACCACCAGCGTGCCGCGTCGGAGTGACCGTGACCGGGTCAGCGTATTCGCATCAGCGGTGCCGGTTCCGGCGCCCCCCTACGATACAGGCCAAAACGGCGTTGAAGTAGGGTTCCGAACGCCCAAACATTAGTTCCGAAATAAACGCAGTATCTTTATCTATTCTGTCTGTTTTTGCCGTGCCGTCGGGGACCGAGTCCCAGCTTTAAGGGTGGCACCGGAAGAGCAGGACACCAGCTGAGCACAAAGTTTCCATGGCCCAGAACAATACCCCCGGTGCTGACGTGCCCGTATTGCCGCTACGCGATGTGGTGGTCTACCCCCACATGGTCATTCCTTTGTTTGTCGGCCGCGAAAAATCCATCCGGGCGCTCGACAGCGCGATGGCGAACGATAAGCAGATCCTCCTGATCGCCCAGAAGAGGGCCGATGTGGATGACCCGGCGGTCAAGGATCTATACGCGGTAGGGACTTTGGCCAACATTCTGCAGCTGCTCAAGCTTCCGGACGGTACCGTTAAGGTGCTGGTGGAGGGAAGCCAACGGGCCCAGATCGATACCTTCATCACCACGGAGGATGCCTTCAGAGCCAATATCCTGCCCTTGGTCGATCTCATGGAGGCGGATGAGCGAGAGCAGGAGGTCCTGATGCGCTCGGCCATCGGCCTGTTCGACCAATACGTCAAGCTCAACAAGAAGGTGCCGCCCGAAGTGTTGACCTCGCTGTCGAGCATCGACGCAGCCGGCCGACTGGCCGACACCATGGCCGCCCACATGTCCCTGAAGCTGGACGAGAAACAGCGCGTCCTGGAGGTGATCGACGTCCAGTCCAGGCTCGAGCATTTGATGGGTCTCATGGAAGCGGAGAACGACCTGCTCCAGATGGAAAAGCGGATCCGGAGCCGGGTGAAGCGACAGATGGAGAAAAATCAGCGGGAGTACTACCTCAACGAGCAAATGAAGGCCATCCAGAAGGAGCTGGGCGAGATGGAGGAAGCCCCCAACGATATCGACGACCTGGGCAAGCGCATCGAAGCGGCGGGTATGCCCAAGGACGTGAAGGCCAAGGCACAGTCGGAGCTCAACAAGCTTAAGCTTATGTCACCCATGTCCGCAGAGGCCACGGTCGTTCGCAACTATGTGGACACCTTGGTCAACCTGCCCTGGAAGAAGCGCACGCGCATCCGTAACGACATCAAGGCTGCCGAGAGGGTGTTGGAGGCCGATCACTACGGGTTGGAGAAGGTCAAGGAACGGATCCTCGAGTACCTAGCCGTGCAGCAGCGGGTGCGCAAGCTCAAGGGGCCGATCCTGTGCCTGGTCGGTCCCCCCGGGGTCGGCAAGACCTCGCTGGGACACTCGATCGCGCGGGCCACCAACCGCAAGTTCGTGCGGATGTCCCTGGGCGGTATGCGCGACGAAGCGGAGATTCGCGGCCACCGGCGCACCTATATCGGGGCGTTGCCAGGAAAGATTATCCATAATCTATCCAAGGCGGGGTCGCGCAATGCGTTCTTTCTCTTGGACGAGATCGACAAGATGGCCATGGACTTCCGGGGCGATCCGGCGTCCGCACTGCTCGAGGTGTTGGATCCGGAGCAGAACCATACCTTCAACGATCACTATCTGGAAGTGGACTTCGATCTCTCGGAGGTGATGTTCGTGGCGACCGCGAATACCCTCAATATCCCACCGGCCCTCCTGGACCGCATGGAGGTGATCCGTCTTTCCGGTTACACGGAAGACGAGAAAGTCGCTATCGCCGAGCGCTATCTCATCCCGAAGCAGATGAACAACAATGGTCTCGAGAAAGAAGAGATCGTCATCCGCGAGAGCACGGTTCGGGACATCATCCGCCACTACACGCGCGAGGCCGGCGTCCGCAACCTGGAGCGGGAGCTCTCGAAGATCTGCCGGAAGGTGGTCAAGGACGTATTGCTCAAAAAGCGCATTTCCTCGGTGGTCGTAACCCCGAAGGCACTTGAAAAATACCTAGGGGTACAGAAGTACCGTTTTGGGCGCGCAGACGAGTTCGATCAGGTGGGTCAGGTCACGGGCTTGGCCTGGACGGAGGTCGGGGGCGAGTTGCTACGGATCGAATCCGCCCTGGTGCTGGGCAAGGGCAAGTTCACCTACACCGGGCAGCTCGGGGACGTGATGCAGGAGTCGATCCAAGCTGCCATGACCGTAGTTCGCAGCCGTGCCCAGGCCTTAGGGATCGATCTGGAGTTCCACCAGAAGCTCGATGCACACATCCACGTTCCCGAGGGGGCGACCCCGAAGGACGGGCCCAGCGCGGGCGTGGCCATGTGCACGGCCCTGGTCTCCGCCCTGATCAAGGTACCAGTGCGATCGAATGTCGCTATGACCGGGGAGATCACCTTGAGGGGCGAGGTATTACCGATCGGGGGACTGAAAGAGAAGTTGCTGGCTGCCCACCGCGGCGGGATAGATACGGTGATCATCCCGCAAGAGAACGCACGTGACCTGATCGAGATTCCGAGGAATATCAAGCAGAATCTCTGCATCCGACCGGTGCGGTGGATAGACGAAGTGCTCGATCTCGCCTTGAGCGAGCTTCCCACTATCAAGGCCGTCGATCCGGAAGAAGCAGAATCGGACCAGACCGAGGTGCAGGCGCCGGTACCGGAGGTCACCGAGGAGAAAGGCAGCAGGATGCGGACCCATCACTGAACGAAAAGCGTTTGACAGCTATAGGTCCGGTCGCTATAAACCGATCGGCATGAGGTGATATTCGGGGTCAGATCCAATGAAAGATTGGAAAGGCCCTCCAAAAGCAGCGGGGGAAGGGGGATAATGAACAAGTCGGAACTTATTGTGGCAATGGCAGAGGCGGCAGACATCTCCAAGTCGGCGGCAGGTCGGGCCTTGGATGGCATGACAGATGCCGTAGCCGATGCCTTGAAAAAGAGAGACACCGTAATGGTGATCGGCTTCGGCACTTTCTTGATAAAGGAACGGGCCGCGAGGTCAGGACGCAACCCGCGAACGGGTGAGGTGATCGAGATCGCTGCCTCGAAGACACCGACGTTCAAGGCTGGAAAGGCGCTGAAGGACGCGGTAAAATGAAAGTTCGTCTTCAGGGTGCTTAGCTCAGGCGGGAGAGCATCGCCCTTACAAGGCGAGGGTCGCAGGTTCGAGTCCTGCAGCACCCACCAGGCGAACACGGAGTGGTAGTTCAGTTGGTTAGAATATCGGCCTGTCACGCCGAGGGTCGCGGGTTCGAGTCCCGTCCACTCCGCCAATTGTATTTTTAAGCGATTGATTTACAAAGGATGTTTTCATCGCAACATCTTGTATAGCCCACCTTTCAGTCCACCTTTGCGACAAGGGTTCCTCTCTGTTGATCGTCCGGTTGCAGTGATCTCGCAACCTGTTAGGAAGCTGACTATCGGCCAGTTCCTCGGCATGAAGACGGCGGGTAGCATCGAGATCATCGGCGGCAAGGCCCGCCGCCGTTCCCGTGGTCGAGTGGACCACACCCTGCGCTTCAAGACCGCCGAGATCATCCGTGCCATCGTCGGCCAGTTCGAGCAGGGCGGCACCGACGGGCTGGAAAACCAGCAGATCTTCAAGGCCCCCGAGGTGCAGGCGGCAGGCGGACTCAATGCCCTGATAGTCGGGGGCAAGCCCAGGGAACTATTGGCCGAGGCCAAGAGAAGGATGTTTGCGGTGTAAGGAGGACGTTTCCGATAACCACCCTTGGCGTCGACACGCCCGAATCTTCCGAGCCACTGGGCACCAAGGAAAAATACTGGCTGCCCATCGGTGATGAGCTGCATCTGTTCAAGGTGGGCCGCCCCGGCACGGGAGGAAGCTGGGCCGAGAAGATTGCCGCGGAACTCGCCGAGCTGCTGGGGTTACCCCATGCCCATTACGACCTTGCCGTCTGTCGGGGACAAAAAGGCGTGTTGTCGCCTCGTATCGTACCGGAAGGTGGAAAACTGATACTGGGTAATGAATCCTTGTCCGACATTCATGCCGATTATCCAAAAGACGAAATCAGACAGGCGAGGGCTCATACTCTGGGACGAATCCATGCTCTATTGATTGACCCAGCGGTCAGGCTTCCGCCGAACCGGCAACCGCTCGGCAAAGCAATTGCTACCGCTTACGATCTCTTTCTGGGGTATCTGCTGCTGGACGCGTGGATTGCCAACCAGGATCGTCATCATGAGAATTGGGGTATCATCCAGCACAATCGCCAACGTTATCTTGCCCCGACCTTCGACCATGCCGCTTCCCTAGGACAAAACGAGACCGACGCCACCCGAGAGGAACGGTTGCACACCAACGACCGAGGACGGCATATTAGCACCTTGTGGAAAAAGCGCGTTCGGCCATCTACCAAAACAAAACCGACAAAAAATCCTTGCCGACTGTGGAACTGTTCAAAAAAGCGGCGGCCAAGTCGCCCCAAGCGGTCCAGGTCTGGCTGGATCGACTGCAGCAAATCCCGGGAAATGCCCGCCAGAATCTTTTCGAGCAATACCCCCCTGATGAAATAACGCCACTGGCGAGGCAGTTTGCCCTGAAATTGTTGACGCTCAACGAAAAACGTTTGTTGGAAAACTAAAGCCATGAAAGCCCTTTACCTTGCCGGACAGGACCCGGATACCCGCCGCTGGCATACTATTGGACGCCTGACTCAGGAAAACGGACACTACCTGTTCGGCTACACCCAAGGTGCGATGAAATTTCCCGACTTCGGATATTTGGGAAGAATGAAGGACACTTCTCGAATCTACTACTCGACCGAACTCTTCCCCACCTTCGCCAACCGGCTGCTCAACAAATCCCGGCCGGAATATCCGGATTATCTCGCCTGGATGGGCCTCAATGGCAAAACGCCCAGCGAGATGGAGCTACTGGCCCGTTCCGGCAGACGGCGCGCCACTGACTGCCTCTGCGTCTATCCGGAGGTGGAACCCGACGAACGGGGCGAGGTAGTACTTTATTTCTTCAGCCATGGGGTGCGCCATCTGGATGGTGCCGAGCAGGCGGGTCATCGCCCGACTCCGGCAAACGCTTGCTGGTGCAGGTCGAAGGTGACATGATCGTCATGATCCCGGAGCCGGAAGATTACCTGAAGGCCCTGCGTGGTCCGCACAAGGAGGTCTGGGAGGGCATCGACACGGACGAATATCTGCGTCGGGAAAAAGACGCTTGGAATGACGACTAATTTACTGGCCGGTCATCGCGCCATCCTGATCGATAGCTGCGTCTGGATCTACTACCTCAAAGACCACCCGAAATATGCCAATGCCATCGAGGCGCTGTTGACCGAATGCCGGGACCGGGGCGTCCGTCTGCCCGGTTCAGAGCTCACCCTGCTGGAGATTGCCGGCGGCCCCTTGCGCCGCGGTCAGGATCGGATCGCGGCGGAATACCGGATCTGGGAGTGGTGATTTTTGAAGTGATATCTAGCCAACAATCAGCAATAATTCGGTATTATATCGGCGTGTGAAGAGTTTTAAACAAATCTCATGCATTTTAATACATTTGGAAAAAGACAACGTCTTACGTACGAAGCGTGCCAACTGTTTCTGTAAGGTATTATTCCAACGCTCAATATGAGCCGTGCACAGGAATTTTTTGCACTCAACAGGTTGTAGCGTCTCTTCAAGGGGTGGGAGGTCATTCACCTGTTCTTTTAACCAGGCACTCAATGTTCAGCGTGAGACCCCAAACGTCCGTTCAATCCCGCGCATACTGGATCTTTCCTGATAAACTTTTATAATGAGTTCTTTCTTTTCTTCCGTCGCGCGTTCTTTGCGCTTAAGTACGCCATAGGCACCACAGGCTTTACAGTGATATTGCGAGCTACCGGACGCATTTGTGCCCTTTTTAACGAGATCTTCGCTCTGACATTTTCGACAGGTGTATACTTTAGTCCCGATAATCATAATTGAAAACTCTTCGGTTCGTTTTATCAGTGAACGCAATCGTTCAGACCAAGCGTATTCTTCCGGAAGAGAGGGCTAAAATCTAGAATCAGGTAACGGGAAAAACGGTGGCAATCGGAATGATTACCAATGAATTTATCTACTCTATCACTTTAAAAATCACCACTACCCCGGATCTATCTCGACCGCTATCCCGGTCTCACCCTTGCGCACATCGACCGGACGACACTCAACCGGGCCGCGCGATTGCGCGCCGATTACCCATTTGGATTTCTCAAAAAATGGCGGATCGAGGCCCACGCTCGGGGTGGTGGACTCGGTGGCTGAAACTCATTGCTAATCAGGTGTAAGTTAAGCATTGCCGGTCCCCGTAGCGCAGGCGTCCCGCCTGCCGGAACGCGGGTGTTTCACCCGCGAGTGCAGGCGAGATGCCTGTGCTACGTTCTTGGTTTCTGCGATGACCCGGCTTAATTGAGAACGCCCCCTAGTAGTCCATCAGTCTGATAACTTAAGATATCTGCATTCCCTCAATGGTTGACCAGAACTATTAAGGAATAAGTTTAGGAACGATTCACTAACAAGTTAGACATGTTTAATATTAGTGAATTCGTTAAAATGTTGGGACCTATATACCTAGCTAGCCTCTACAGATCTGGTGTGCGAAAGACGCAGGCCCTACAGGTCAGTCCTTGGGGGGTTTGAGGAACAGGGTAAACTGTCCCTGCCTCTTGCCGTAGTGCCGGGCCAGTTTCTCCCGCAACTCGCGGATACTGTCGGAATCTTTGGCCATTCCGATGACCTCATAGCAGCGCGACACAAGTTGCCGGACTCCCTAGTTCTCGGTGAGTTGCCGGTGCCAGCGGACGCCGGGCGACGGTTTGTTCTCTTTGAGATATTCGGTTACGTCCTCGTCCATGGTGTCGTAGATGAGTTCAGTCACCAGCTTTCCCCACCACTTCGGGCGCGCCTGCAGGGGGGTAGCCCAATTGGTGAGCCGCCCGAACTCTTCCCAAAGTTCGTCAGGGAAAGTCTTTTCCCAGGCGCGGAGTTCATCGGCGCTGAAGGCTCGCAGCTTGCGCTGCAGGGCGTTCTCAGC
>Ga0209259_1000193_pt1 | contig 16839 bp, 20 predicted proteins | sample WorMetGr2BELIZE1_FD_187417 | JGI IMG/M metagenome (GOLD analysis project Ga0209259, IMG submission 187417) | Marine gutless worms symbiont microbial communities from Max Planck institute for Marine Microbiology, Germany - Inanidrilus... ...
CCGACCCCAGCGCCGGCTATCCCCTGAGCCGTTCGACGACCTCAATACGCGCTAACTGGCCGACGCCCCAGTCCCAGCACAAAACCAAGTTTCTCAACAGAATCGGTCACGAGCGGACGTGTCGACGTTACACGCGGGTTGTCCGATCTGGGGAGTGAAGCTGACCTCAGGGGCGAGAGAGCGGACGTTGAAGCCGAGACGTCCTTAGTGCCCCGCGAGCGGGGACGAATCTCAACTGAAGGCTAGACCGATGTTGTGCTTTCGCGCTGAAAGCGTGGTCGCTCAGCCTCGCATCTAAGAAACCATGGTGTCAGGTTCGTCGGCCAAACCACACCTGCTGTGCCGCAAGGCCTCGATCACCTTCTCGATCGTATCGTCATCGAGGGCTTGCCCCACGCCACCGACCGCCCCCCCCACATTGCGCAGATCGTCGAGGATTCGAGCCTGGTTGTACGCTGACACGGTGCCGTAGCTCGCAAAAGTCGTTAGCACGTGATCGTGACCGAGGTTTTGGCTCCAAGCCTTGAAAGCTTCAGGTGTTCGGCACAATCGCTCGCCCAGCTCGGTCAGCGTCTTGCGGAAGCTGTGGGGATTGAAATAGGAAAGGCCGGCCGCCTCGAAGGCGTCCCGAAATATCCGGCGGATCGCGCCCGCGTTGCGCCAGTGGTTTCTGCTCAACCCGATTGCCTCGAAATGTCCGCTTTCGCCCAGCGCCACATCGGTCGCCGGAAACACAGGATCGTCGGGTCCGAACAGCATGTCGGCCTCGAGGAAGCGGACCCAGTCCGCAACGATCGCTTCGATGTCCGCGCCGATAGAAAAGAAGTAAGAAGTGATGGTCTTTGACCGCTTTGTGCGGACCTCCCGTGCGTCCTGGAACACAACCCGCCGGTCAACGTCCACGTGCTTCAGCGAAAGTGACGCGATGGCATTGTCTCGTGCGCCGCTCAGGAGCGTGAAGGCAATGAGCGCCCGGTCGCGACGCTGAATGGCAGTTTGCGTGGGCATGTTGGTCAGGACTCGGCGGACTTGCTCGAGCGTCGGTGCTGGTCGCTCGCGCACCGCCTTGGCGATCCGCCCGTCATTGGCTGACGGGTTGAAGTACTCTGCATCCGAATAGCGAAGGCGCGACCGGTAGCCGGGCTGATCGGCGAGCCATTTCAGGAAAGCCTTCATTGCCATCAGACGGGAGTGGACCGTAGCCTTGGCGAGTGGCTTTCCCGTCGCGGGATTGACTTGTTCGTTCAGGACCCGCTTGAAACGCCGGGCCTGTTCGATGTGAAACTTGCGGAAATCGCGGTGGTTGGTCGAGGCCTCGAAAGCGGCAATTGTGGCGGCAGCATGATCGACGCTGGCCTCGGACAGCCGACGCGCCTCGCGAAGGTAGAGTAGGTAGCGACGCTTGATCCGCTCGTTTTCCGGCTGGTGTTTTCGCATGGTTCTCTGTCGTCCTCGGCAATTGATCATTTAGACAGGGTTGGGGGGGTTCCATTAGGTGTGTTCAACGTTCCATGAGCGACACGTCCAAAATCTTCCCCAACGTTTGCTGTTGCCGGTATGAAACGCGCTTGTGCATGAGGGTCCCGCACACGTCGCACAGTGCACGGAGGTTGCCGCCGGTCGGGTTCATCGGAATCAGATCGGCGATCCCGCCAGCCGCTTTGCGGGGCGCTCGACACTTGAAGCAGTAGCACTCGTCAGGTCCGCACCGTGACCGCGGTTTCGAGCGGGACTTAAGGAACTCTATGAGGTCGCCGCCAAGAATGAGGGCCGGTTTGCGTTCGACCAGCGCCGGAAGACCCGACTTCAGCCACCGGCGCACTGTCTGCCTGCTGCAACGGCAGAGGCGCGCAGCTTCATCGACCGTATAACTGTGGTGGCGTTTAACCGCACGCCAACTGGTTCGGCTTTTCGCCGCCATTTCAACCGGCCATGCGCTCGATGAGTGCGCGGATATCCTCCACTCGCCATGCTGTGATGCGCGGCCCCAACTTCACGGGCTTTGGGAAGCGCCCGGTCTTCACACCCGCCCACCAAGTCGATTTGCCCACCGGAATCAAGGGGGGCACCGGCGGAACTGCCAGGGCGTCGCCGGTGATCTGGTAATGCCTCAAGTATCCAGTTTCGGGAAGTCGGTGCATCGTCCAGCCTCGTCCATGTTGAAACGAGGTGATACTGGGTCGGCCGACGACAGGAAAATAGCGGGGTGGATTGTAAGAAACCCGTCGGCTTAGAAGCCGAATTGGGTGGTCGGATTCAGTACGGGGAAACTAGATCCCGCCCCCGTCTAAAACACTTCTTTCAATAATTTCAACGGATTTATAGGTGGGTAGGTTCTCAACCAGGTGTCTTCGGAGCGCCGCCTGTTAGCTGCCAGTTCGCAACCTTCGCAACCTCTTCGATCCCGGTTTCGTTTGGCTTACCGTCTTCGCCGGTCAATCCGAACTCGGCCGCATGCTCCCGTAGCCACTTCGTCAGGGCTTGTTTCGGCGACTTCCCATCGGTCCGCGCGGAATCGCTCATCGCCTGCCAAGCGCGAACGGCGGCGGCAAGCTTCGGTGCATAGCGAGGCGTTCCTGTGTCGAGGTAGTCTGGGGCACCGGCTCCTTCAGGGAAAAAGAAGCCCGTCTTCAGGCCGCGCCCGGACAGCCATCGACGCAACGAGTCTTCGATCACTGTGGACCTGAAAATGTCGAGTGCACCGTCCGGCGCGTCGTGAAAGACCAAGCATCCTTGGATTTGATCTCGCTCGAGGGCATTTGACAGAGCCGTACGGGCGGCCCCGTATCCAATCGGCCTGTCTTCTACGTCCCAGTTTTCGACGTACGCCGAGGTAGACGAAGGGTCTTCACCTGCGATCAGGAGGGCCGCCTGAATAATCGTGAGCTCGTCGCACAGGCGCCAGTAGTCGAAGCTATCCATCCACGCACACCGACCGATCGTTGAGAACGGATTGTGGCCCAAAGCGGTACCTTGAGCTGGAAGGATACCGGCCGCTGTGTGTTCGGCAAGCTTAACCCGCGCGCATGATCTGCAGTCTCACGACGTCGCCTTCCGCCTTGAGGGCGTCGAGATGGTCGGCCCACCACGTCATCATGCGGACGCGCTCTTGCCAGTGGTCGCTGCGGGCATAGGCGCGACGGACTGCATTGCTGTCGACATGGGCGAGTTGGCGTTCGATAACGTCGTAAGACCAGAGCCCCGATTCGTTCAGCAGTGTCGATGCGGTGGCCCGGAAGCCGTGCGCAGAAACTTCTTTCTTGGAATAGCCCAGCCTGCGAAGCGCGGCGTTGAGCGTGTTCTCCGACATCGGCCGGCAAACCGACCGGATCGAAGGAAAGGCAAGCACCCCAACGCCTGTGATCTTAAAGAGATCGCGGAGGATCGAAACAGCCTGTTCCGGTAGCGGAACACGATGCTCACGGCGCATTTTTGTCCGTTCGGCTGGAACGGTCCAAATCGCCGCATCGAGATCGATCTCCGACCAACGCGCGGCCCGCAGCTCTCCGGGCCGAGGAAAAAGGATAGCCATGAGTTGAAGACCCGCGCGTGTCGTCGGCTGGCCGTCGAAACCATCGATGGCCCGGAGTAGCGCGCCCAGCGCCTTCGGGTCTGTAACCGCCGCCCGATGTGTAACGGTGGGAACCACCAGCGCCCCGCGAAGCGCAATGGTTGGATCGTTCTCGGCGCGCGCGGTCGCGATCGCGTACCGAAAAACGCTGCCAATTGTGCTACGGAGTCGACGCGCGGTTTCCAGTCGCCCGCGGCTCTCGACACGCCGCAGGACTTCCAGGACCTGGGCCGAAGAGATGCTCGTCACGGGCCGACTTCCGAGCATCGGCAGAGCGAAGTCGAGAAGCCACTCGTTCTTCGCCAAGGTCGCCGCCGCCCGCCCCTCTAGGCGCTGCTTTTGCAGCCACTCCTCAGCAACTGACCGAAAGGTGTTCTCGTTGGCGAGGGTCTGTCGGCGCTTCTCGTCCTTCTTCGCCACGCTCGGGTCGACGCCCTCGGAGAGAAGCTGCTTTGCTGCCGCCCTGGCGGCGCGTGCTCGTTCCAACGAAACAACAGGGTAGACACCAATCGCCAGGGTTTTCTGCTTACCGGCAAACCTGTAGGCCAGTCGCCAGAGCTTCGAGCCATAGGGCGTGATCGTCAGGTGAAGCCCGCCGCCATCGGCCAGTTTGAACGGCCTTTCGCGAGATTTCGCGTTTCGAATTCGTACGTCGGTCAGCGGCATGTTGGTATGTGGGTCCCGGGGCAATCACGAGGACCAACAAGAATACCAGCAAACCCGCCGGATGCCAACGCACCTAGCCGGACGGCAGAACACCGCCAAGCGGCGATAACTATTGGGAACGCCGAGAAAAACTTGGACGTCTTCGGATCACTTTGGACCCCGTCGGAGAAACGGGATGGTGCCCAGGGGCGGAATCGAACCACCGACACGCGGATTTTCAGTCCGCTGCTCTACCAACTGAGCTACCTGGGCGACAACCGTGCCATGCGGGCAAGACGCCGCTTATAGAAGAATTCACCAAGCCTGTCCACAGACCCAGACGACCGCCGGTCGGCTGCCCTCGGCACCATTTCCGAAACCGTAGAGTCGGATTGCCTTACACCTTCGCCAATCAATCTTGGCGCCGAATTATCATATAATTTCAATGCCCTAGAAACACGGCAAAGAAGGAAGTACGCGGGTGAATGCGAGATGCCTGCGCCGGGTGTCGGAAAAGTTTCCAATTCGCCGCCAATCCGGGCGACGGCACATCCGTTTTTCCTTTTGTCGTGAAGGCGTTAAGAAGATTGGCCTGATTGTTGCTTGGCGTAAGACGAAGGGCGTATACTATCCGTGTGCCCGCCACTCCGGAGCGTGACGGACAGGAATCGATGATGAACGGCCGAGAAGACGAGCACAAGGCGACCATCGAGACCAAGGCGGACGAGTCCGTGCCGATCGAAACAGCGACTGACGACCCAAAGGTCCTTTCGCGGCGGCGTGTGCTTCGTGGAGCGGCGGTTGCGGCGCCCGTCGTCTTGACCCTCGCCAATCGGCCGGCGCTCGCCAGCGGCGGCGGCTACCATTGCTCGGTCTCCGGAATGGGCAGCGTATCGACGCGGGCGTCTTCGCGGTACAGCGGCTGCTACGGATGTGGACCGTCAGTGTGGAGGAACCACAAGGACGACTGGTTCGTCCATCACGGCAACAAGTTCAAGAGCCTTTTCGGCAACATCATCTACTATTTCTGCTGGCCGAGCGGGGGTCATTCGGATGACACGATCGGCATGTGCTGCGATGCCGGTGACAACGTCTTCCATGCCGAATGTGTCGCCGCGCTGCTCAATTCGCTCCACTACTCCGTCTACGAGATCGGCGATGTGAAGTCCTACATCGAGGGCTTGATCGGATCGGGATGGACGAAGTGGCAGATCAAGAATCATCTTAAGGATCTGCGCGGAACGCCGTCGTACTAAGCCGCTGCCGGCCTCTCGCCACGCCGCGTCCGGGCGCTAACCTGCCCAATGTCCAATCAACCCGATCTGCTGACCGCGCCCGCGCTCCACTGGCGCAGCTGGGACGACGAGTTCGTCGCCTTCAACGAGCTTAGCGGCGATACGCATCGGCTCGACGCGGCGACGGCCGCGTTGCTCAGGGATCTCGCCAGCACGCCGGCGACGGAAGCAGAGATTGCAGCCCGCATCGCGACCGCGTGGCCGGCGGACGACCCGGACGCTACGGCCGACCGACTGATCAAGGCCCTCCGGCGTTTGAGTTTGGTGGTGCCGTGTCACCGATGACCGTTTCTTCGCTGTCGGATGGCGACCGCGCCCGCCGTTTGGCCGGACCCGGCATGGTGTTCCGCACGGGTCCATTCATCGTTCGATTGACCAGCCGGCTTCCGGCGATCGCTGACGGTGTGGGGCTCTTGTACGCAGACTATCCGTTGGCCGAAGGCGCCGAGTTCATCGATTTCGAGATCGGTGTCGACGCACCATCGTGGCTTCGCCGTTGGGTGCGTCCGAAGATCGTCTTTACTTTTGACGGTTACGAACCGTTCCTGCCAACCCCCTCCAACCAGGCGATCGCGGTCTTCGAATGGGGCTTGAACTGGTCCATCGCCACCAACGCTCACCAGTATCTGATCATCCACAGCGCGGCCGTGGAAGTCCGTGGCCGCGCGGCAATTCTCCCGGCGCCTCCGGGATCGGGAAAGAGCACGCTCTGTGCGGCACTGGTGCACCGGGGTTGGCGGCTGCTGTCAGATGAGATGGCCTTGGTTTCGATGGCCGACGGCCGTGTCGTCCCGCTGGCCCGGCCGGTCAGCCTGAAAAACGAGTCCATCGACGTGATCCACAGGTTCGCTCCCGATGCCGTGATCAGCCCACCGACGCCCGATACTGCGAAGGGAACCGTGGCGCTGATGAAGGCACCGACCGCGAGCATCGCCCGCAAACAAGAGCTCGCGACCCCGGCCTGGATCATTTTCCCAAAGTTCGAGGTCGGCGCACCGGCGCGGTTGGAACCCCGGTCCAAGGCCGATACGTTCCTCGAGATCGGCGAAAACGCTTTCAACTATAGTGTCCATGGCCGGCGCGGCTTCGAGAGGCTGGGCGACATGATCGACACATGCGGTTGCTTCGACCTCACCTACGGGGACCTTGACGAAGCCATCGGAATGCTGTCCGCATTGGCGACGGGGGGATAGCGCCCGCGCGTCCGCGTACGTACCTGCCCTCGGAGCCCGCCATGCCCGGCGTCAACGATCTTGTCACCGAAGCCTTGCGCTCGCCCGAGCGCACGGTGGAGTTCACCCTCGGTGATTGGAATGTCTTCGTCCGGCAGGCGCGAATTGCCGGTGTACTGGCGCGGATCGGCCTTCGCCTGATGGAATTGGGTTTGCTGGATCGCCTGCCAGACCCCGTGCGTCCGCACGTCGACGCCGCGCTGATCGTTGCCGAAAAGCAGATTCGCGACGTGCGTTGGGAAATCCATTGCATTCGTGACGCCCTGGCGACCGAGGGATTGCTGGTGATCCTGCTGAAGGGCGCGGCGTATGTCGCGGCTGGTCTCCCGGCGGCGCGCGGACGCGTGTTCGGCGATACCGACATCCTGGTGCCGAAAGCCGAAATCAGTTCCGCGGAGAGGGCGCTACGACGGGCGGGTTGGTTCGGCGAAACGATGGATGACTACGATGAGCGTTACTACCGCACCTGGATGCACCAGATCCCGCCAATGCACCATTTCCACCGCCAGACGGTGATCGACGTCCACCACACCATCGTTCCGGAGACCGCCCGCGCCGATATCAACCGCCAAAGCCTCCGCGACGCGGCGATCCCCATTGACGGCCTCCATGGCGTTCACGTACTGGCACCGACGGATATGGTCATGCATACGGCCGCCCATCTGTTCAACGAGGGCGAATTCGAGCACGGCCTGAGGGACCTCTCGGACCTCGATGCCCTGCTTCGCCATTTCGGCACCGATGCGGGCTTCTGGCCGGCGCTGGTCGAGCGTGCGCGATTGTTCGGCCTGCACCGGCCCCTGTCATACGCGCTTCGGTTCACCCACCAAATCCTGGGTACGCCCGTGCCATCCGCCACCTTTGCCGACGCCGGTCGCGACGGACCGGGAGTGGTGCTGTCGCCATTGATGACAGCGCTGTTCACCCGGGCACTGCGTCCCCACCATGGGTCCTGCCAGGACGCACTGACACCGTTGGCGCTGTGGATGCTGTATGTGCGCGCCCACCACCTGCGGATGCCAGCGCACCTGTTGGTTCCGCATCTGGTTCGCAAGGCGGTCAAGCGAAGGCTGCCGAAGAACGAGGATTGAGCGAGACGGCTTACCCCGCGTTGGCCTCGTCGTCGTCATCCGCTGGATCGTCCACCGCGGGGATCGCATACGCCCCGTTCAGCCAACGGCCCAAATCAACATCGGCACATCGTTTGGAGCAGAACGGCCGGTAGCGTTCGACCGACGGCTTGGCGCAGATCGGGCATGGGTGCCGGTGTCTTACGGCATTCGGCGCTTCCGCGTCAGCCATCGCTTCCACCGCCGGAAGTCGTCGGCGCCACACGGACCCCATCGGCAAGAGATCCGAAGCCAACGGTCGCATGCACACGGCGGCCGATTCGCGCTTCGGTGTCGGTCAGCGCCGTGGCCAGCGGCCCCGCCAGCTTGTCGACCACGGCTTCGGGTGCGCTGATTGTGAGATCGCTTCCGGGCGCCGTCCGGGCTTCGGCTTCAACGGCGCGCAGCGCCGCGCAGGCGAGCGTCTCCGCCGAATCGACATGGCCAGAGCCGGCACAGGCGGGGCAAACTGCGGTGAGCCGTTCGGCCAGCGAGGGCCCGCGTCGGCGACGGGTCATTTCGACAACGCCCAGTCTCGTGAACCCGGCGACCTGGGTTGGCCTTGGATCGGCAGCAAACGCCTCGCGAAGGGCTTCCAGGAGACGGGCCCCATAGTCCCGGCGCTTCATCGGCACGAAATCGATGGCGATGTACCCAGCGAGATCGCGCAGACGCACTTGATGAGCAATTGCCTGCGAGGCTTCCAGGTTGACCGCCAGAGCCGTTTCCTCGCGCCCTCCCGTCGACGCACCGGCAGTATCGACGTCGATCACAACCATTGCCGCCGTTTCGGCGAACGTAACGGCACCGCCGCCCGGAAGAGTGACCGTCGGCGCCAATGCCGCTTCGAGCTGTCGGTCGATGTCACGGCTGGCAAACGGCCCCGAACCACCCGTCTCGACCGACACGCATTCGACGAGATCAGGCGCTGCCGCGCGCACCTCCGCACCGAGGCCCGGATCATCCACAACGACCTGCATCAACGCGGGACCGGCTTCGTCGATAACGGCTGCGATGATCGCGTCTGGCGCCCGGCGCAACAATGCCGGCGCCCGGGCCGCGCGGGCCTGGTCCTGAATCCCGTCCCAAAGCGCACGAAGCGATCGCGCATCGTCGAGCACGCGCCGATCGTCTGCGCCCAACGCGGCACTCCGGCCGATCCAGCCTCCGCCGGCTTCGGCGATCGGTCGAAGCAGGTTTTCCAGGTGGCCGCGGGCTGCGTCGTCGCCGATCCGTCGCGAGACATGGACGCCGGTGCCTTCGGGCATCATCACCAGAAAACGCCCAGGCAAGGTCGGTTGGCGGGTCAGCTTGGCCCCCTTTCCGGGGGTCGGTTCGCGCATCACCTGCACCAAAACGGGGTCGCCCTCGCCAACGAAGTCGCCAATGCGCCCACCTCCGGCGTCCCCGATCCGCGCCTCGGCAAGGCCGAGGAAACCCGCCCTTTCGTATCCCACCTCGACGAAAGCGGCATCGATTCCCGGGACAATCCGGCCGACACGGCCGAGCATCACATCGCCCGCGCGCGGACCGTCGGAGCCACGCGCAACCTCGTAGCGACTGAGAACGCCGCTTTCCAGGAATGCCGCGCGCGATTCCCCCGGCGAGGCACTGATCAGAATCTCGTCGATGGCCACGATCCGATTATGGTGCGCGACCGTCTTCCTCGCACAGCCTTTTTGCGCGCCATTCGCATGTTGTGACCTTGGTCACTGAGGGCCGCCGACTGATCTGGCATACCTCCGCACGAGCCGGGAACCGAAGTCACGTTTATCCATGCCGATGACCGCCGCGATCCGCACCCTGTTCCGCCGTTTGCGGACCCTGTCGCTTCTCACGACAGCGTTGATGTGGGGAGCACCCGCTGCCTTGGCGTATCCGGATCTTCAGCTCAACATCCTTGGTGGCGCCTACGATTCGCTCAGCGAAACCGTCGTCACGACCGACAAGCGCTTCACGGTCCAAGCGTACGCAACCAAGAAAAGGAAGAAGTTCACCCGCCGTGAGATCCTCGAAGGCTCATTTTTTTAGCCATCGCGGTGACGCCGGAGTCCGAGAGCTTCATCGATTTCGGCACCTTCTCGATCAATGGTGTCGAGGTCGGGCTCGGAGACATGACCTATGGCAGGCCCGAGGCTTTGCCGCCCCACGGCACATACGATGCGCACCACCATCTGGAAGGATTCCGCTTCGACGTGGACGACACGGCGAAGGCATTCAACACCAAAGATCACGCTGGCAGCCATCCCGACCCATCCGGCAAGAAAATGCATGTCGCATCCTTTGATGTTGATGCCTCAAACCTGGCGCCCGGTACCGGCCTACACTTCGATCTGTTCGGCGGCGCCCCGACCGACGGCAATGTCACCGGTCCGGTAACCTACAACTTCGCCAACCTCGAGCGCATTCGGTTCGCGCCCTTCTCACACGATGCGGCAATGGTTTCAGGCGCGAACGAGACCGTAGCGGTGCCGGAGCCCGGAACCTTGGCGGTTTTCGCCGCTGGCCTCGTGGCGCTGATAATCCTGCGGTGGCGGTCCGACATCGCGCGCCAGTCGCGCTTGGGATAGACCCTTGTTCGGCTTGGCGTTAAGTTGCCGGCGCCGGTCCAGTCTGGATCGGCTGGTCCGACTGCCGAGGTGACGAGTCATGAGCCTGAAGGAGCAGCTTGACGAAGTGGTGGAGACCCAGCTCCGCCTAGTCAGGGACGACAGCCGGCATTTCTACGATCAGGTCAACAAGAGCAAGGAATTCGGGGTCGCCCGGGGTATTCTCCAGTCCCTCACTGAGGTCCTCGATTCCGAACGTGCCAAGATTCGAACCAGTGATTTCGATGCGGATATTCGGTTGCTACCAGCTCCTGACGCCGATCAAACCGCCAAGGCGACGAAGATCCACGTCACCAACAAGGTGGAATACCGCCAATGGCAGATCTTTCGGCTGCTCACGTTCACGGTGTCCGAGACGCGCGTGATCGACAATCAGGAGATCACCGTCACCAACGAGTACGACAGCGAGTTCGCGCTATTCGAATACCTGACCAAGGCGATCGCCGCCCGGGTCGGGTGAGAGGAGAGATCAGTCGAACCGGAAGCCCAGGCCTTTGAGCAAGGCCACGGTCTCATAGAGCGGTAACCCGACGACGTTCGAATACGATCCCATGATCTTGCGCGTGAACACGCCGGCACGGCCTTGGATGGCATAGCCGCCCGCCTTGCCCTCCCACTCGCCGTGACCGATGTAGTCCTCGATCTCGTCACGCCCCAGGCGCTTGAACGTCACCTTGGTTTCGACGGCCCGGCCAAATGAACGACCTTCTGGCACGATGATGCCAACGCCGCCGAAAACCCGGTGTCGCCGTCCCGACAGCAGCTTCAGAAAGACACGGGCCTCCTCGGCATTCCGTGCCTTGGTCAGAACCGTGCGACCGCGGGCAACGATGGTGTCGGCGCCGAGGACAAATGCCCCTGGATGCCGGTCTGCCACGGACGACGCCTTGGCGATAGCCAGTCGGCGGACCAGTTCTTGTGGCAGTTCTCCCTTGAGCGGCGTCTCGTCGATATCCGCAGCATCAACGGCAGCGGGCTCGATGCCGACTTGACGGAGCAGGTCCAAGCGACGGGGAGAGGCCGACGCGAGGACCAGTCGGTCAGGCGACGTATCGGCAGGCGATCGTCCCGCGTCGCCCCCTGGCCGGGCTGTTTCGGAAACGGTCACTTGTACCGGAAAGTTATCCGCCCCTTGGAGAGGTCGTAGGGGGTCATCTCAACGTTGACCCGGTCGCCGGCGAGGACGCGTATGCGGTGCTTGCGCATCTTTCCCGCCGTGTGGGCGAGGATTTCATGCTCGTTCTCGAGCTTGACTCGGAACATGGCGTTCGGCAGCAGTTCGGTGACAACGCCGGAAAACTCGATCACTTCTTCTTTGGCCATTCCTTCCTCTGGGCCGTTTTCTTCGCGCCCTTACATGGACGCCCGCAACCGCGTGGTCAAGTGGAATCGGGCCGTAACGAGGCTCCAGCGTTCAAAGATCGGCCATGGAATCGACGGGAAACCGCTCCTTGATACGCGTCATCAGCTGGTCGCGCACCTGCCGGTAAGCGTCGAGCCGGGTCTCCCTGCTGCCTTCGACAATGGACGGGTCCATGGTGCGCCAGAACAGGACCTCGCAAGCCATGACACGGGTCATTTCGACGGCCTTGTGTTGGGCCTCCGGCGACAACGAGATGACTTCATCGAAGGACGTGTCTTCGAGATCGTCAAACACCTTTGGCTGGTGCCGGGAGATGTCGATGCCGATTTCGTCCATTACGGCCACAATGAACGGGTCAAGCTCCCCCTCGCGGACCCCGGCGGAATCGACGAAGATCTTGCTCCCGTGAAGGTGCTTCAGGATGCCCTCGGCCATGGGCGATCTCACCGCATTGTGGGTGCAGGCGAACAGCACGGCCGATGGCAGGTCCGACATCGGCTCAGCCCTGTATCTGGAGCACGCAGATCAGCGTGAACAGGCGCCGGGCCGTGTCCACATCCATCTCGACCTTGTCGGCGAGGCGAGATTTCAGCAGTTCGGCGCCCTCGTTGTGCAGACCCCGGCGTGCCATGTCGATGGTTTCGATGCGGCTCGGGCTCGAGTCCCGGATCGCCTTGAAGTAGCTGTCGAGGATCAGGAAATAGTCCTTGATGATCCGGCGCAACGCCCGCAGCGGCAGCGCGAATCCGGTCAGCGGTTGGCCGCTCTCGGCGTCGCGAACATCGAAGGCCAGCCGCTCGCCTTTCACCGCCAGGAAAACTACGTAAGGACCGTCAAATCCGCCCACCGGCGCAAAGTGGTTTTCGTCGATGAGATCGTAAAGCGCCGCCTTGCGCTCGTTCTCGACCGTCGCGGTGAGACGGATTCGAGCCGGTTCCTCAAGGTGGATGGCGGCGATACGCTGGGCTTCGGGGCCTGGGCGTCGTTGCGCGGGCACGGCCGAGCTTGCTATGCCGACCCGTCACGCCGGTTCAACCGGACGGCCACCGAGCGGGCGTGGGCGCCCAGACCCTCGGCCTCGGCGAGCGCGATCGCCGCCGGGCCGAGCGCCGCCAGTCCATCCGCGTCGCAGCCGACGAAGGTGGTCCGCTTTAGAAAATCGTGCACGCCGAGGCCCGACGAGAAGCGGGCGTTGCGCACCGTCGGCAGCACGTGGTTGGGGCCGGCCACATAGTCGCCCAAGGCTTCGGGAGTCCAGCGGCCGAGAAATACCGCACCGGCATTCTTGACCGAACTGGCGAACCGGTCAGCGTCATCGAAAGCGAGTTGCAGGTGCTCGGGGGCGACGCGATCGACGAGGGGAACGGCGTCGTCAAGGTCAGGGACGGTGATGACCACGCCGTTGCGGGTCCAGCTTTCGCCGGCGATGTCGGTTCGCTCCAGGGTCGCGAGATGACCGTCGACAGCCGCGCAAACGGCATCCGCGAACGCCACGTCATCGGTGATCAGGATCGACTGCGCGGCGACGTCGTGCTCGGCCTGGGCCAACAAATCGGCGGCAATCCATCCCGGGTCGTTGGCGCCGTCGGCGACAATCAGCACCTCGGAAGGCCCGGCGATCATGTCAATGCCGACGATCCCGAACACCTGGCGCTTGGCAGCGGCGACGTAAGCGTTGCCCGGGCCGACGATCTTGTCGACCGGGGCGATCGTCTCTGTGCCGTAAGCCAACGCGCCGACGGCCTGTGCGCCGCCGATGCGCAGCACCTCGTCGACCCCGGCGATGCGCGCGGCGGCGAGCACCAGCGGATTGAGTACGCCATCAGGCGCTGGAACGACGATGACCAGCCGGCCAACGCCGGCGACCTTGGCCGGAATCGCGTTCATCAGCACCGACGACGGATAGGCTGCCGTCCCGCCGGGCACATAGAGGCCGGCGGCAGCGACGGGCGTCCATCGATAGCCGAGACGCAAACCGGACTCATCGATCTCGTCGAGGCCATCCGGCACTTGGCGCCTGTGAAATGCGGCGATCCGTGATTCTGCCAGTTCCAGCGCCGCGATCGTCCGGGTTTCGCAGATGTCCCATGCGGCATCAATTTCGCCGGCCGAGACGCGCATTGGTGTGGCCTCGAGATCGAGGCGATCGAACCGACGGGTGTAGTCGGCGACAGCGGCATCCCCGCGAACGCGGACATCTTCAAGGATTTCCGCCACCGCGGCGTCGACGTCGGCTACCGTCTCCCGCGTCATCGCCAACATGTCGGCGAAGGCGGCCTCGAAGCCGGGATCGCGGGCATCAAGCCTTATCGGCATCGGCGGTTCCCTGGAAGCGTTCGGTCCATCCGCCCGGCGCGGCGGGCCAACGGTATTGGCCCGGCGTGGGTGCCGACCTTATTAGCGGGTTTGTCGCTGCGGTGCTAGCGGATGTCGGGCGGCGGGTGCCCGTCGGGCGGTTATTCAGCCGCCCGGAGGTACCGCCTGGGCTGGCGGGTCTCGTAATGGACGACGAGCGCGTCGTCGACGTCCGGCTCCAGCAACGTGTCCAGCTTCTGCGCCACCGCCAATTCCTCCTTCTGCAGGTGGAACATGACATGTGGCGCCAGTGCCAGAACGGTCTCGCGGAAGGCCCTCCACTCGTCGCCTTCGAGATCGCCGCTCCGAGCGCGCTCGGCAAGGTGCTTGAGACGGCGGGCCAGGGGCCGAATGGCCTCGTGCTCGTGGGAGAGGATGACCGAAAGGTCGTCTTCCGATTTGTCCCAGATCAAGGGAAACAGGACTGCTTCCTCGAAGGTCGAGTGCCAGGCGATCTCGCCCGTCACGTCGACGATCTCGTCGAGCAGCTCGCGGTCGCGGGCATCGTTACGATCGATGGGGCGCGTGGCGGCAGCGCCGCTGACCCGGGCCTCGAGGGCGCTTATCATGGTCAGCATGCGAAAATGTTCTTCGTGGAGTATCCCGCCGATTCCCGTCGAAGCCACGGTCCTGCGCCTCCCATCCGCGCCAGAGTATCCCGGCGACGCAGCCGGAGCTGCGGGAGAAACTGGAATTATCCGCCTGTATTGTATGGTTATTATGCTGCAGACGCAAAAAGTTTTTTACGGTGCAAAAATCAACCGGTGATTTGATGCCCGGGAAGCGCTAAGCCGTTGATTCGCCGACGTAGGCCGACAGTACAGCGATCCACAGGCCCAACGCGACGATCACCGCGTCGGATCCGCCCAAGGGCCGGGTCCGCTCAAGTGGCGGCAGAATGGTCGAAGGGGAATTGTCGTGTGCCATGGCGCCATTCTGGCTCCATTGCCGCCTGTACGCAGTGACCCCGCTCACAGAGGGACGAGAATCCGCCTATTCCCGCTCACGCTCGATATCGGCGCCGCAGGCCGCGAGTTTCTCCTCCAGGCGTTCGTAGCCTCGGTCGAGATGGTAAACCCGGTTGACGACCGTTTCGCCCTCCGCCCCCAATCCGGCCAGCACCAGCGACATCGACGCGCGCAGGTCCGTCGCCATGACAGGTGCTCCCATCAGCCGCGGCACGCCACGGACGATCGCCGAGGCACCGTGCACGTTGATGTCCGCGCCCATCCGGCACAGTTCCGGCACGTGCATGAAGCGGTTTTCGAATATGGTCTCGGTAATCATCGCCGCGCCGCCAGCGGTGGACATCAACGCCATCATCTGCGCCTGCATGTCGGTGGGAAAACCCGGATAGGGCTCGGTCATGACATCGGCGCCGCGCAGCGGTCCGTTGCGGCGGGCCACGCGCAAGCTGGTGTCCGTGGCGGTGATGTCGACCCCGGCGGCGGCGAGGACGTCGGTCACCGATTCGATCAGATCGCCGCGTGTTCCGGTCAATTCCACATCGCCACCGGTGATCGCCGCGGCGACCGCGTACGAGCCGGTCTCGATGCGGTCCGGAACGACGGCGTAGGATGAACCCGACAGACGCGCGCAGCCGCGGATGCGCAAGGTGTCGGTGCCGATGCCGTCGATGCTTGCCCCCATGGCGACGAGGCAACGGGCCAGATCGGCGATCTCGGGTTCGCGTGCGGCATTAGCGAGGACGGTTTCGCCGCGGGCGAGGGTCGCCGCCATCAGCGCGTTCTCGGTGCCGCCGACCGTGACCATGGGAAAGGTGACGTGGGCTCCTGACAGGCCTTTTGTCGCTCGGGCCTCGATATAGCCTTCTCTTAGCTCGATCTCTGCACCGAGTTGGGCGAGTACCTTGAGGTGCAGATCCACTGGCCGGGTGCCGATGGCGCACCCCCCCGGCAGCGACACCCGTGCGCTGCCGCACCGCGCCACCAACGGCCCAAGCACAAGCACCGAAGCGCGCATCTTGCGCACCAGGTCGTAGGGCGCCGTGGTATCTCGGATCGTGCGGGCTCGCAGCTCCAGGACTCGTCCGCCGGCTCCGCCGGGCGCGTCCCCGTCCATGGCGATGTCGACGCCAAGCCCCGACAGCAAGCGCGCCATCGACGAGATATCGGCGAGGTGGGGCAGGTTGGACAGGACCAGCGGCTCGTCGGTCAGCAGGCTCGCTGCCATCAGCGGCAACGCGGCATTCTTGGCGCCGCCGATGGGAATGGTGCCGACAAGCGAACGGCCGCCGCGGATTCGGATACAGTCCATGCTGGGTCCGGGCGCTCCTTAAAGGGTGGCGGGATTGAGGTGGGAACGCAGCGGATGCCACATCCCGTCCGGAGGGCGGGTTTTACGCCAACCGGCGGCCGGCCTCAACCTTCGCCATTGCGTCCAGAAACGGTGTCGTCCTTATCTGCTTTGGAACGGTCCCGAATTCCCGAGCGCGCCCGTGCCTGTGCCTTGCGCCGCGCAAGGTTGTCGCGAAGCGCCGATGCCAGCCGTTGCCGGCGCTCTTGCGCTTCTACGCCCTTTCTCGATCCATTTTCGCCGCCCCGCTTTGCCATCTTCGCCCCCTACACCGGCGCGCGGTCGCCCAGGGCCTCGATCAGCGGTCCCAGGTGGGCCTCGTAGTTGCGCCAGCGCTCGACCGA
>Ga0209259_1000194_pt1 | contig 16832 bp, 17 predicted proteins | sample WorMetGr2BELIZE1_FD_187417 | JGI IMG/M metagenome (GOLD analysis project Ga0209259, IMG submission 187417) | Marine gutless worms symbiont microbial communities from Max Planck institute for Marine Microbiology, Germany - Inanidrilus... ...
AACCAGTACCGTCGAACCCGGCCCATCAACCCCACTCCACAAATGCCCACTATCGATAATGGACACTATCGCCAGACCAACGCCGATAAACAGAGCGGGTTCACCGGACGGTTACACACCAGCGCCACCACGGACCAGATCTGATAACGGCGAACGGCGCGGTTGGCATGCGATTTCTGACTTTTCGCGTCGGGGCCGATCTCGGGACTCGTTGCCTTCAGGCTCGCCACCGTGATCGGCAGCAACTCCTGCCCAAGTTCCTGGAACTCGTGCCAGAAGGCGATCTCCTGGGCCGGCTTTATGGTCCCGGCCTTGACGGCCCGCTTGGCGTTCACGAGGACCTTGATGCGCTGCTCATCAATGACCCGTCCAGCCTCGGTCGCGTGCGCCAGCAACAGCTCCATTTCCTTGACGGCATCGCACAGGCGATGGTCGTCGACGCCAATCTCGGGCGTGGGCGCGGCCGCGCAGGCTCCGGCCGCAGTTCTCACTGTGCCACTGGCCGCCGTACCCGCCGCCACCGTTCCTGGCGAGCCCGCGGCCGACGGTGTTTTCGACGGGTCCGCGGGTCGGGCGGAGCCCGAAGCGGTCGTCGTACGGTTCTCGGCAACCACGTACCCTTCCCCCTGAGCTGGCCATCCGCACGTCTCCAGACCCAACCAGTATACAAAAAAAGATTGAAATCAATATAGGAATTCGCGTGGACCCTCGATCCATTAGGCAGAGACCAATTAGGGTTCGCGGGGATATTAACGACAGTTTACTTATTCTAAAACGGGTGAACGACCCGAGGCGATGCCCCAACCATCTGGTTCAAATCGAGGCATGTACTTACGCGCCGGTTCCCCGCCATATCGATGCACCTTGATGACGCCCTCGACGAGGTCATCCTCGTTCCCGCGCGCGACAGTCCGGCTGACAGCGGCACCAAGTGAAACGGCCTGAATCCGCTACGTCGGAAATGAGGGCGATGGCGAAACAGGTGCGGGACAGGTGTGGTCCCCCTTAGCCGTCATTCGGCCGCGTTCGGAGAAACGCCTGGTTTCGGATCGGATTTCCGATGTTGAAACGACCTTGTAAGGCTGGCGGAATCTAGCCTGTATCGGTCGAATCAGGGCGTTCTACTCGTTTCAACGCGGCGGCGTCGCTGCGATCCAAGGCGTCATGCTGCTGATAGTATTCACGGCGGAAGTCACCGATGAACCCATTTATCTCATCTTCCAAAGTGTCGACTCTCATCAAGGCGACACGCGCAAGTTCGATACCCGCTTCCAACGTTTCCGATATGACCGCGTCCGCGCCCAGGGCTTTGAGTTTCTCGCAACGTAACCTGTTGTGCCCGCGAGCGATTACGCAAAGTGCCGGAAATTTTCCACGCAAGGATACGACAAGCTGTTCGGTCAAAGGTATATCGTTCACCGCGACAATGACGATACGTGCGCTCTCGGCCCCCATGGCTGTCAATACGGTCGCCCTTTGAGCGTCACCTTAGAACACAGGCCGCCCTTTGGCGTGTTCTTGGGCAACAGTATTCGGATCGATGTCAATGGCCGTATCGGGACTTCGGCCAGTTCGAGGATGCGACCGATCTTGTGCCCCACGCGACCGAAACCGATGATCAGGACAGGTATGGGTCTGGTGTCCTCGGCCTCCGCAAGAACCGGCGCGGTAACCTGTCCTTTGTCACCGAGTCCCCTGACCTCTCTCCCCAACCGGGCCATAAGGGGCGTGGCCAGCATGCTGAGAATGACCACCAACAGGAGCTGCTGGAACATGGCTTCGTCGAGGGGGCCTTTCCCGAGGGCCACCGTAAACACGACGAGCGCGAATTCCCCGCTTTGCGCCAGCAAAAGCCCCGACGCGAGCGCGTTCTTTCCAGTTAAGTCCGAACAATCGGGCCAAGGGCCAGATCACGATTGTTTTCAGGATCAACAAAGTCGCGACGAGTCCGAGAAACAATAAGGGTTGTTGGATGAGTTGGTTGAGATTGAGGGACATGCCCATCGACATGAAGAAGATACCGAGCAGCAGCCCGCGAAAAGGCTGTGTCTCGGCGATGATTTGGTGGCGAAAGGAAGAATCCGCGATCAGCAACCCGGCAAGGAAGGCCCCCATCGCCATCGACAACCCCACATGTTCCATCAGGACAGCGGCGCCCAAAACGAGCAGCACGGCGGATGCGGTAAAAACCTCAGGGTTTTTCGACGTCGCGACCTGGTGAAGGACAGGCTGAAGAAAATACCGACCGAAGAAGATTACGACACCGATGATCAGGGTCGCCTCGACAAGGGCGAGTCCGATATCCTCGGCCAGGCTCAGCATCGGCATGGTCAATAGCGATGTCAGGGCGAGCAACGGGACAACAGCCAAATCCTGCAGCAACAGGATGGAGATGGAAGCGCGTCCCTGTTCGGAGGTCAGCATCTTGGATTCGGTCAGCAATTGGAGAACAAAAGCCGTTGACGATAAGGCCAGGGCCGGGCCGATCAGAATGGCGGTCCTCAGGGGCACGGCGAAGGCGTAATGGACAACGGCGACGAGGGCGACGCTGGTGCAGAGGAACTGAAGGGTGCCCAGACCAAACAAAAGTCTCCGCATCATCCACAGGCGTGCGGGTTTTAATTCGATACCGATGATAAACAGGAGCAGAACGACGCCGAGTTCCGCCAGCTGGCCGACCTCTTCCACGTTTCCGATGAGTTCCAGGCCAAAGGGGCCGACGATCATGCCGGCAACGACAAATCCGGGTACAGCCCCCATGCGCATGGTCTGAAAAAGGGGAACCGCAATGACGGCGGCCACAAGCAGGATCGCGATATCAGTGAGGTAATTGATCGTGCTCATCGAGGCCTTGGTTCACTGCCAAATCGATCGTTCTCCAGAGGGCTCGTTTAACACTACTGTTAGTACCCTGACCGAGCACTCAAAAAGTGGGTTGGCCCATCCGAGAAAAGACGAGCGGGCGGGCAACGCCGATTCGTGTTATGCGTCAACTCTCAATACGGAGCCCCCACCGTGACCCCACGCCTGGAAATCGAATACTGTACCCAATGCCGTTGGCTGATGCGGGCCGCGTGGATGGCGCAGGAGCTGTTGACGACCTTCGACGAAGGCCTCGGCGAGGTGGCACTCGTTCCCGGCCGCGGTGGCGTCTTCGAGGTGCGCCTTGACGGGGAGACGATCTATTCGCGCAAGGAGGCCGGGCGGTTCCCGGAATCGAAGGAATTGAAACAGCTGGTCCGCGACCGCATCGACCCGGACCGCGACCTCGGGCACAGCGACCGTTCTTAGAGCGGTTACTGCCGCAGCCGTCGCGCGCGGGCGCGGACGGATGCGGCCGGATCGGCCTCGCCTCGTTCCAAGGCGGCCTCTGCATCGGGCCTGAATTTGGGGAAGGTCCGGCCCAGGACGACGACGGCATGCAGGCTCCAGGCCCGGACGAAAGGGCGCTTGTGGCCGGTATGGGATCGGGCCCAGCGGACGACGCGTCCGGCCTGAGATTCGTCGAGGGGAACCCGCTCGATCATCTGAAAGACATGCAATAGGGATTGCCAGGAGGTGAGGGCGCCCAACGAGGAGACCAGCCGTTCCGTTTGATCCGGGAGGAGTTTCGCACCGTCCTCCAGCTCCGCTTTCAGGATCCAGGTCGCCCCGTCGGCGACGCGGGCGTCGGGGTCGAAAGACAAAGTAATCAGTTCGTCGAGAAAGCCCGCGTGCTTACGGCAGTTAGTACGGGCTTCCGACAGCATGGAAACGGCGACGCCGTCGAATTCCTCGAGCCTGGCCCTGAGATCGTCTTCGGGCAACGTTGGTCCCTCCCCAGAAATGCTTGTTCCTCCTGCACGCCGATGTCGGTCGGCGTCATCGCCATCCCCTTCACGCTTCCGTCGCCTGATCCGCCGTGACCGCCTCGACGTCTTCGCTCGTCGGCGGCGACCATCCGCGGTCGGTGCGCGTGGCGTAGGCGCGGCCCTTGCCGAAGATCTGGGCTTCGTGCTTTTCCATGAGGGCCTTGGATTTTTCCACGTAGGCGGCGTTCCGGTGCAGGGGGACGGACGGGTCGAAGACGGCGGCGAGCTCGGCGAGGATGGAGCGGTCGTCTTCCGTGAATTTCCTCGCCAGCTGTTCCGCATCGAAGGGATGCATGCCCAATACCTCGTAGGCCGTTCTCGCCGTCCGCACGCTGCTGTCGAAGGTCTCGCGGATGATCTCGCGGCAGCCGGCCGCGTAAAGATCATAGACATGGGAGCGGTCGACGGCCCGGGTAATGATCTGCACATGCGGGTAGGTCTTGCGCACATAGCGCACCAACTCGCTGATTTGATTCTTTCCGTCGATGGCGACGACCAGCAGCCGCGCCGTCTCGATCCCGGCCGCGTGCAGCAGGTCGGGCCGCGTCGCATCGCCGAAAAACACCTTGAAGCCGAAGGCGCGCAGGAACTCCAGATGGGACGAGCTGAAATCGAGCACCGTCGGCGTATACCCGGCGGCCCGAAGCATGCGGTTGACGATGCCGCCGAAGCGCCCGTGGCCGGCGATGATGATGTCCCCAGGCTCGTCGATCTCGTCGGCTTCCCGTTCCTGGACATGCGTGAGGCGGGGCAGGATTACGCGCTCGTAGAGAATGAACAGCACCGGCGTCAGCAGCATGGAAAGGGCGACGATGAGCAGGAGTTTATCGGCGATGGCCTGCGGGATCACTTGATTGGCCAACGCGAACGACAGCAACACGAAGCCGAACTCGCCGGCCTGGGCGAGCCCCAATCCGAACAGCCAGCGCTCGGCCCCTTCGAGCCGGAACAGGCGCGCCAGGGCCAGCAATACGGCGATCTTTATGGCGATCAGGGCCAGAGTCAGGGCCAGGATCGAAGCGACGTTGGCGAACAGCAAAGCGAAGTTGATGCCGGCCCCTACGGTCATGAAAAAGAGCCCGAGCAAGAGCCCGCGGAACGGGTCGATATTGCTTTCCAGCTCGTGGCGGTACTCGCTGTTGGCGAGGACGACGCCGGCAAGGAACGTCCCCAGCGCAGGCGACAGGCCGACCAGCATCATCAACAGCGCGATGCCGATGACGAACATGAGCGCGGCGGCCGTGAACAGCTCGCGGAGCCCGGCCATGGCGATGAACCGGAAGATCGGGCGGGTCAGGTAGATGCCGCCGAGGATGACCGCGGCGATGGCGCCGACGGTGACGAGCGCCGTCTGCCAGCCGCTGAGGCCGGCGACGAGGCTGAGCCCGCCGGCGTGGTCGTCCGCCGAATGCTCAGGCGAACCATGCCCGGCCCCATCCATCAGTTCCGGCATGGCCAAGAGCAGAATGAACGCCAGCATGGGTATGACCGCGATGTCCTGGAATAGCAGGACCGAGAAACTGGCCTGCCCGCCCTCGGTTTTCATCAGGCCTTTTTCGTTCAGCGTCTGCAGGACGATCGCCGTCGACGACAGGGCGAGGACGAGGCCGATGGCGAGCGCGATGGTCCAGGGCTGGCCGAGAGCCATGGCGACAGCCATGACGGCGCCGATCGTGCCGGCGACCTGCAGGCCGCCGAGGCCGAGGAGCTTGCCGCGCATCTCCCATAAAAGCCGTGGTTCGAGTTCGAGACCGACCAGGAACAGCATCATGACCACGCCGAACTCGGCGAAATGCTGAATGGACACGACATCGACGCCCATAGTCACCAGCAAGGGACTGATCACGATGCCGGCGATCAGGTAGCCGAGAACCGAGCCGAGCCCAAGCCGTGTGGCGATGGGCACGGATATGACACCGGCGCAAAGGAAGACAAAGGCGAGGAGAAGAAAATCGGTCATCGGTCATGCACCTGGTAAGAGGTGGAGGTCGGTGTGGGTCACGATGTCCTTTGACGTGGCCCGCTCGAAATCATAAGTCTCGTCGCGGATCGCCTCCAAGAGCCTGACATATCCCGCAGCATGCACCGCGATCCCGTCGGTCTCCTGGGCCTTCAGGGCTGCGTGCAACACATAGGGCGTGGCAAACCTCATTTTGCAAAGGCGCGCGGTCTGCTCGAGCGGGGTCAGGAAAGTGCGCAGCGGAAAGTGCTGGTAGCCCGACGGCGTATAGGCATCCTCGGGCCCGGCCATGGTGATCGCCAGCATCAACGTCTTGCCGGCCAACTTGTCGCCGCCGGCACCATAGGCGAACCCGTGTTCGAGCACCAGGTCCTGCCATTCCTTCAACAAGGACGGCGTCGAGTACCAGAACAGCGGGAATTGAAAGAGGATGACATCGTGCTCCACGAGCCGGGACTGTTCCTTGTCCACATCGATGTCGTGGCGCGGGTATTCGGCGTAGAGATCGACGAAGGTAATGCCGTCAATGCCTCGCGCGGCGTCGGCCATGGCCTTGTTCGCCCGCGAGAACCGCTGGCCGGGATGCGCGTAATAAACAATGAGCTTTCCCATCTGTCCTCCGGCAACTGAAAAAATGGGTGAGTGTTAAGGGACTATGCTTTGGTCATAATTCGCAGGTGCGTGTTTCGCGAGCGTCGCCCTTTCCACTTAGTGAGGCCGGTTTCAGCGCGCAATGTCCGGTGAACGGCAAAGCGGCACCGCGCAACGAAATCGTTCCAAGATCGGGATCCCCCGGGCATAGCCGGCGACCCTGGGCTTACGGCCCGTGCTTGCCCGCCGATTCGCCGCGATAGGGATGCGCCTTGTAGATGCCGAGAATCTTGACCTCGCGGGAGAAGAAGCGGAGTTCCTCCAAGGCGTTGGCGAGGCCGTCCTGGTCCGGGTGGCCCTCGACGTCGGCGTAAAATTGCGCGGCGACGAAATCGCCTCTCAGGTAACTCTCCAGCTTGGTCATGTTGATGGAGTTGGTGGCGAAGCCGCCCATGGCCTTGTAGAGAGCGGCGGGCAGGTTGCGCACCCTGAAGACGAAGGTGGTCATGGTGTCCGGCTCGCCGACATCGGGGACCTGCGGCTCCGTGGCCATGACGACGAAACGAGTCGTGTTGTGCTCGGCGTCCTCGACGTCACGCATCAAGGACGTCAGGCCGTACATCTCGCCGGCCATCTTCGAAGAGATCGCGGCCTGGGTCTTGTCGCCCCACTTGGCGACGTCGGCGGCCGCACCCGCCGTATCCACATGCTCGACCGGCTCGAAGCCGTGGTTGCTGATCAGGTCGCGGACCTGGCTCAGGGCATGGATGTGGCTGTGGATGTGGGTGATGTCGGAGAGCGAGGCGCCCGGCACGGCGAGCAGGTGGTGGTTCACCCGCTGGAAGTGCTCGGCGACAATGTGAAGGCCTGAATCGGGCAGCAGGTGGTGGATGTCGGCGACGCGGCCGGCCACCGAGTTCTCGATGGGAATCATGGCGTATCGCGCCCGGCCCTCGTGGACGGCGGCGAAGGCGTCGTCGAAGGAGCGGCAAGCCAGCGGCTCCATGTCCACATAGGCGCCCTTGCAGGCCATGTTGGAGTAGGCGCCTGGCAGCCCCTGGAAGGCGATGATGTTCGATTGTTCGGCCATTGGTTTCTCGTCGTCCCCCGCGGGGCGATTTCCGCCGTCGATTTCCCCTCAACCGTCCGCCAGCATCTGCCGCGCCCGGTCGAGGTCGGCCGGAGTATCGACGCCGAAGGGGACGGTGTCAACGAGGGCCGCATCGATGCGCATGCCGTTCTCCAAGGCCCTCAGCTGCTCCAGTTTTTCGCGGGCCTCGAGGACCCCTTGCGGCAGCGATACGAAGCGCTCGAGAGCATCGCGGCGGTAGGCATAGAGGCCGATGTGGTGGTAAAGCGGGCCGTCGCCGGAAGGCGTGGTGGTGCGCGAGAAGTAAAGCGCCCGGCCGACGGTCTCGCCGGCGCTTAAACCGACCACGGCCTTGACCACGTTGGGGTTGGTGCGCTCTTCCGGGTCGGTGATCTCGGCGATCAGGGTCGAGATATCGACGGCCGGATCCTGCAAGGGTGCCAGCACGGCGCGGATGACATCGGGGTCGATGGTCGGCAGGTCCCCTTGCACGTTGACGATGCAGTCATAGGCGCCGGCCGTATCGATGGCACTCAACGCCTCGAAAATGCGGTCGGAGCCGGAGGGGTGGTCCGGCCGGGTCATCACCGCCAGTCCGCCGGCGGCCTCGACGGCGTCCTTGATGGCCGCGTCCCCGCAGGCGACGACGACGGGCCCGAGCGCTGCCTCCAGGGCGCGGCGCCAGCAGTGCACGATCATCGGCTCGCCGCCGATGTCGGCCAGGGGCTTGTCGGGCAGCCGCGTCGAGGCCAGGCGCGACGGGATGAGAACGACTGGGTTCAGTGGCGGGTTCAGCGTCGTGTTCATGGCGCTCACCATAAAGGGCGCTGTGGGACCGTTAAAGGCCGGGGTGCGGCCGGTACCGGCCAAATAATCGAGTGACTGCGCCCGTGCGCATGAACCGATGATTGCGCCCGGCGGCATGAACGGGTAGATTCCGCCGCGAATTTTGGAGGGCCCCTCGCATGAAATTCAAGTTGTGGGAAAAGATCGCTTTCGGCGTCCTGATCGCCGCCTGGCTGACGTTCATCAGTAATTTCATCGGCGACACACTGGTTCAGGCCGAACATCTGGAGACACCGGCCTACGTGGTCGCCGTCGACGACACGGATGCGGAAACGGCCGAGGCGACGGAGTCCGCCGCCGCCGCCGCCCTGGCCCTCCTGGTATCGGCCGACCCGGCGCGCGGCGTAAAAGTCTTCGGCAAGTGCAAGGCCTGCCACACGACGGAAGAGGGCGGCAAGAACAAGGTCGGGCCCAACCTGTGGGACATCGTCGGCAAGGCCAAGGCCAGTTCCGCCGGCTTCAAGTATTCGGGCGCGATGACCGGTCTCGGCGGCGAGTGGTCCTACGCGGACCTGGACGCATTTCTCGCCAACCCCAAAGGCTTCGTGCCGAAGACAAAAATGGCCTTCGCCGGTGTCAAAAAAGCCAGCGACCGGGCCTCCGTCATCCTGTTCCTGCGTGGTTTGAGCGCCGCACCCAAGGCTCTGCCCTGACGGCACCGCCGGTGGCTTCCCCAGTGGACGACGCCCGCCTGCAGCCGTTGGTCGACTTGGCCGAACGGCTGGCCGACGCCGCCGCACCGGTATCGCTCAAGTATTTCCGGAGCGGCGTCGGTGTCGAGACCAAGTCCGACGAAAGCCCGGTGACCATCGCCGACCGCGAGGCCGAGGCGGCCATGCGTTTCATCATCGAGGCCGTCTACCCGGAGCACGGCATCGTCGGCGAGGAGCACGGGGGCACGCGCACGGATGCGGATTTCGTCTGGGTCCTCGACCCCATCGACGGCACCCAAAGTTTCGCCACCGGCAAGCCCCTGTTCGGCACCCTGATCGCGCTTCTATGTGAAGGCGAGCCCATCGTCGGCGTCATGGACATGCCGGCCTTGGGCGAACGGTGGGTCGGCGCCAAAGGCCGGCCGACGCTGCTCGACGGCAAGCCGAGCCGGATCCGCCAATGCCCGGCCCTCGCCGACGCCTGGCTCTATGCGACATCACCGCAGATGTTTCCCGGCGATCATTTCGATCGCTTCGAAGCCCTGCGCCGGTCCTGTTACCGCGCCGTCTACGGCGCCGAATGCCAAGCCTATGGGCTCTTGGCCAACGGCTGGGTCGACGTCGTCTGCGAGGACACCATGCAGCCCTACGACTACGCGGCGCTGGTCCCCATCGTCGAGGGTGCCAGCGGGGTGATGTGTGACTGGACGGGCGAGCGGCTGTCGATGACCTCGGACGGCACCGTGCTGGCGGTCGGCGATCCGGCGCTCCTGGACGCCGCCGTCCACGCGCTGGCGCCGTGACGGTTTCTTGATCGATCGACAACCGCGGTCAAATCTCCGCCATAATCGGCGGCCATACCTTGATCCCGTGCCCGGCAAACCCCAATATTCGGGACATTCGGAAGACCGGAAGAAGGATTGGGCCATGCGCCTTTTGGTAACCGCTTTATGGGTTGGGTTCCTATGGGCGTCTGCGGCCGCCGCCGGGACCCTCGACGGGGTCGAGGGCAGGCACGGCGTCGCCATGCACGGCGACCTCAAGTACGGGCCCGACTTCACCCATTTCGACTATGCCAACCCGGACGCGCCCAAGGGCGGCCTGGTGCGCCAGGGCACCATCGGCACCTTCGATTCCTTCAACGGCTACATCGTCAAGGGCAACTCGGCGGCCGGCCTCGGCCTCATCTACGAGGGCCTGACCTCGGCCTCGGCCGACGAGGCCTTCACCCGCTACGGCGTCCTGGCCGAAGAGATTTACATGCCGAAGGACCGTTCCTGGGTCGCTTTCAAGTTGCGCAAGGAAGCGCGCTGGCACGACGGCAAACCGGTCACCGTCGACGATGTGATCTGGACCTACAACACGCTCCTCGAGAAGGGCACGCCGTTTTTCCGTTTCTATTACGGCAACGTCACCGAGGCGGTGAAAGTGGGCGAGGACACGGTGCGCTTCAACTTCGCGCCGGGCGAAAACCAGGAACTGCCCCTGATCGTCGCCGAGATGCCGGTGCTGCCCAAGCACTATTGGGCGACGCGCGACTTCTCGAAGACGACGCTGGAGCCGCCGCTCGGCAACGGCCCCTACAAGATCGAGGCCTTCGAGCCGGGGCGCTCGATCACTTATGTCCGGGTCAAGGACTGGTGGGGCGAGAACCTGCCCGTCAACAAGGGTTTCCAGAACTTCGATCGCATCCGCATCGATTACTACCGGGACACCACCATCGCACTCGAGGCCTTCAAGGCCGGCGAGTTCGACTATCGGGCCGAGAACTCGTCCAAGGCTTGGGCCACCGCCTACAAGATCCCCAACGTCGAGAAGGGCCTGATCAAGAAGGAAGAGATCACCCACAACCGGTCGTCCGGTATGCAGGCCTTCGTCTTCAACACGCGCCTCGACATGTTCAAGAACCGCAAGCTGCGCCAGGCGCTCGCCTACGGCTTCGATTTCGAGTGGTCCAACAAGAACCTCTTTTACGGCCAGTACGAACGCACGCGCAGCTATTTCGACAACTCGGAACTGGCGGCGACGGGGCTGCCGAGCGCGGAAGAGCTGGCGATCCTGGAGCCCTATCGCGGCAGGATTCCCGACGAGGTCTTCACCCAGGAATACAACCCGCCCAAAAACGACGGGTCCGGCAAGGTCCGCCGCAACCTGCGGACGGCGTCGAAGCTCCTCACCGAAGCCGGCTGGGTCATCAAGGACGGCAAGCGCATCAACGAGAAGACCGGCCAAGCCCTCGAATTCGAGGTGCTGCTGGTCAGCCCGCTGTTCGAGCGTATCGTGCTGCCCTTCGCCAAGAACCTGGAGAAGCTGGGCATCTCCGTCACCGTGCGTACGGTCGATTCTTCCCAGTACCGGCGCCGCCTCGACATCTTCGACTTCGAGGTCATTGTCGGCGGTTTCGGCCAGTCCCTGTCGCCGGGCAACGAACAGCGCTCTTTTTGGGGATCGACCGCGGCCAACCAGGAAGGCGGGCGCAACACCATCGGCATCCAAGACCCGGTCATCGACGAACTTATCGAGAAGGTCATCGCCGCCCCCGACCGCAAGGGCCTGATCACGGCGGTCAAGGCGCTCGATCGGGTGCTGCAATGGGGCCATTGGCTGATCCCGCATTGGCACGCCACCTACGACCGCATCGCTTACTGGGACAAGTTCGGGCGCCCCAAGGTGACGCCGCTCCGAGGCAACCAGTTCTCCGCCTGGTGGGTCGACGCGGAGAAGGAGAAGGCGCTCAAGGGCAAGCTGGCCTCGGCCAAGTGAGCGCGACCGGGTAACCCATGGCACCGTAACCCATGTACGCCTATATCCTCCGCCGCCTTCTGCTGATCATCCCGACACTGCTCGGGATCATGATCATCAACTTCGTCATCGTCCAGTTCGTGCCCGGCGGTCCCGTGGAGCAGGCCATCGCTCAGCTCACCGGCGAAGCCGTCGAGGCGACGGCGCGGGTCGGCGGCGAGGCGGGAAGCGAGGTGACGACGGGGCCCGACCAGACGGGCCGGCAGGTCGCCGGCGGCGGCACGACCAGCCGCTACCGCGGCGCCCAGGGATTACCGCCGGAGCTGATCGCCGACATCGAGCGCCAGTTCGGCCTCGACAAACCGGCCCACGAACGCTTCGTCCACATGATGGGCAATTACATCCGCTTCGACTTCGGCGACAGTTTCTTCCAGGACAGAAGCGTCGCCCAGTTGGTCGTCGACAAGATGCCGGTGTCCATCTCGTTGGGATTATGGACGACGCTCCTGGTCTATCTCGTCTCCATCCCCTTGGGCGTCGCCAAGGCGGTGCGCGACGGCACGCGCTTCGACGTCTGGACCTCGGGCCTGGTCATTTTCGGCAACGCCGTGCCCGGTTTCCTATTCGCCATCCTGCTGATCGTGCTGTTTGCCGGCGGGCGCTATTTCGACTGGTTCCCCTTGAGGGGACTGACCTCGCCCAACTTCGACGACCTCGCCTGGTACCAGCAGGTGGCCGATTACTTCTGGCACCTGACCCTGCCGCTGCTCTCCATGCTGATCGGCGGCTTCGCCGGCCTCACCATGCTGACCAAAAATTCCTTTATCGAGGAGATCAACAAACAATACGTGATGACGGCCCGGGCCAAGGGCCTGACGCGGAACCGGGTGCTCTACGGCCACGTCTTCCGCAACGCCATGCTGATCGTCATCGCCGGCTTCCCGTCGGCCTTCATCGGCATTCTCTTTACCGGCGCCATGCTCACCGAGATCATCTTCTCGCTGGATGGACTCGGGCTCATGGGTTTCGAGGCGGCCCTCAAGCGCGACTACCCGATCATGTTCGGAACCCTTTATTTCTTCACGCTCCTGGGGCTGATCATGGGCATCATCGGCGACGTCATGTATCACATCATCGATCCCCGCATCGATTTCGAGGCAAGGGAGGCTTAGACCGGTGAAGGACGACACCACCCTCACCGCTCATTCCTCCGCCGAGGCCCTGCGCACCGAGCGTTTCCTCGGCCTCCCCATCACCTCGATCACGCGCCGGCGCATCGAGAACTTCAAGCGCAACAAGCGCGGCTTCTGGTCGCTGTGGATCTTCCTGTTCCTCTTTTTCGCCAGCCTCTTCGCCGAGGTCATCGCCAACGACAAGCCGCTCCTGGTCCGTTACGACGGCGCCTTCTACATCCCGGTCTTCGCCGCCTACCCGGAGACGACCTTCGGCGGCGAGTTCCAGACGGAAGCCGATTACCGCGACGAGTTCGTCGTCGAACTGATCCAGGAAAAAGGCTGGATGCTGTGGCCGCCGGTGCCCTTCAGTTACGACACCGTCAACTTCGATCTGCCGGTGCCGGTCCCGGCGCCGCCCAGCGACGTCAACTGGCTCGGCACCGACGATCAGGGCCGCGACGTGGTGGCGCGCCTCATATACGGGTTTCGCATCTCGGTCCTCTTCGGCCTGGTGCTGACCATCATCAGTGCCGTCGTCGGCGTCTCGGTGGGTGCCTTCCAGGGCTTCTACGGCGGCCTGCTCGATCTCCTCGGCCAACGGTTCATCGAAATCTGGGCCGGCCTGCCGATCCTCTACCTGCTGATCATCATGGCCAGCGTCATCACGCCCAATTTCTGGTGGCTCTTAGGGCTGATGCTGCTGTTCAGCTGGATGGGTTTCGTCGGCGTCGTCCGTGCCGAGTTCCTGAAGGCGCGAAATTTAGACTTCGTCCGTGCCGCTCGGGCCTTGGGCGTCGGCGATCTGAAGATCATCTACAAACACGTGCTGCCCAACGCCATGGTCGCCACCATCACCTTCATGCCGTTCACCCTGGCCGGATCGGTAACGACTCTGACGGCGCTCGATTTTTTGGGTTTCGGCCTGCCGGTGGGATCGCCGTCGCTCGGTGAACTCTTGAACCAGGGCAAGGCCAACCTGCATGCGCCCTGGCTCGGCATCTCCGGCTTTTGCGTCATCGCCCTTATGCTGAGCCTGCTGGTCTTCATCGGCGAGGCGGTCAGGGACGCCTTCGATCCCCGGAAGGTCTATCGATGAGGAGGGTGTGGCGATGAGCAAGCTCCTCGACATCAGGAACCTGTCGGTAACCTTCGGCACCGGCGCCGGCGAGATCGAGGCCGTCAAGAAGGCGTCCTTCACCATCAACAAGGGCGAGACGGTGGCGCTGGTCGGCGAGTCGGGTTCCGGCAAGTCGGTGACGGCGCTTTCCGTCATGCAGCTGCTGCCCTATCCCCTGGCCCGCCACCCGGAGGGCAGCATCACCTTCGAGGGCGAGGAGTTGGTGAACGCACCGGACCGGCGTATGAGGGAAATCCGCGGCGACCGCATCTCCATGATCTTCCAGGAGCCGCTGACGTCCTTGAACCCGCTGCACTCCATCGAGCGCCAGATCTCGGAAGTGCTTTTGCTGCACAAGAAGATGACCCCCGAACAGGCCCAGGCCCGGGTCGTCGAGCTGCTGACCCTGGTGGGGTTGGAGGAGGCGACGACCCGGCTTTCGGCGCTCCCTCACGAGTTCTCCGGCGGCCAGCAGCAGCGGGTCATGATCGCCATGGCGCTGGCCAACGAACCGGACATCCTGATCGCCGACGAGCCGACCACGGCGCTGGATGTGACCGTCCAGGCCCAGGTCCTCAAACTCCTCAAGGAGCTGCAGGACAAGCTCCACATGGCGATCCTGTTCATCACCCACGACCTTGGCATCGTGCGCTCCATGGCCGATCGGGTCTGTGTCATGAACGACGGCGAGATCGTCGAACAGGGCGAGACAGAACAGGTCTTCGAAAGACCGGAACACCCCTACACCCGCCATCTCTTGGCCGCCGAACCCAAGGGCCGGCCGGACCCGGGCCCGGAGGGCGCCGCCGACGTCATGACCGGCACCGACGTCAAGGTCTGGTTCCCGGTGAAAAAGGGCCTCTTGCGGCGCACCGTCGGGCACGTCAAGGCCGTCGATGGGATAACGGTTGGCATCCGCGCCGGGCACACATTGGGTGTTGTCGGCGAGTCGGGTTCCGGCAAGTCGACGCTGGGCCGGGCGCTGTTGCGTCTCGAGAAGAGCGACGGCGCCATCCGCTTCGAGGACCGCAATATCCAGGGGCTTACCTTCAAGGACCTGCGCCCGCTGCGCCGCGAGATACAGATCGTTTTCCAGGACCCCTTCGGCAGCCTCAGCCCGCGCCTCTCCATCGGCCAGATCATCGAGGAGGGGCTCCTGGTCCACGGCCTCGGCGGCGCCTTCGAGGAGCGCCGCCGGATCATCGGCGAGGCCCTAGAAGAGGTTGGCCTCGAGCCGGACATGCAGGACCGCTACCCGCATGAGTTCTCCGGCGGCCAGCGCCAGCGCATCTCCATCGCCCGGGCCATCGTGCTCCGTCCCAAGTTCATCGTATTGGACGAGCCGACCAGTGCCTTGGACATGTCCGTGCAGGCGCAGATCGTCGAACTGCTGCGCGAACTGCAGATCCACCACAACCTCGCCTACATGTTCATCAGCCATGATCTCAAGGTGGTCCGCGCCGTCAGCCACGACATCATCGTCATGAAGGAAGGCCGCGTCGTCGAAGCCGGCCCGGCCGAACAGGTCATCGACGACCCGTCCGACCCCTACACCAAGGCCCTGATGGCGTCCGCCTTCGAGATGAAGGCGGACGAGACGGGGGCGGTGCGGACTTAAACCCCACCGGTCCCTTGCCGCGGGGAACACGGGAGTCGTTTCTATAGATTCGCAAGCCCCGCGATACATTCCGGTGTAGGAAATGTTGGGGATTAAGGTCTGAGATTTCGGGGAGGAGCTTCGACAATGTGGATTGCTGAACCTGATGAGGACCGCAAACGGCGCTTCGCCGGTTACAGTGCCATCGGCTCTATTTGCTTTGCCCTGTATTTTCTCTATTTGAGTGAGTGGGGTTTTGGCTTGGGTCTTTGTTTGATCGCCTACCCATACTTCCTGTTTTCCAGATATGCGGAAAAGCGACTAGTCGGATTCGCGATGACATTCGCGCTTATTGGCGCAACCATATTGTCCTTGGTGTTCAAAAGCCCATTGATATGGATTTGGCTGCTTTGGCTTATGGCCTGGATTGTCCAAGTGGTGATGGCGAGATCGAAAGGCGTCGACTGGCCTGACCCTCTGATCAAATGATGGTTGAGTTACGACGGCAGTTTACGCAATCCCAACGCCCTGGGAACACGTGCCAATCCCCCGGTTAAGAAAGCGGTCTCCTTAGTTGCAATCATCCCCAATACGTCATGGCCGTGCTTCACACGGCCATCCACGTCTTCGTCGCGGGTCTCCGCCAACCGAGGTAAGGTCGACCCATGACAGGCGGCTGGGTCTACATCATGACGAACAGGCCAAACGGGACCTTATACGTCGGGGTCACCGCCGACCTCCCGCGGCGCATCTGGGAACATCGCCAGGGGGCGGCCGATGGTTTCACCAAGAAATACGGCCTCAAACGCCTCGTCTACGCGGAACCGCATGACACCATCGAAGGCGCCATTCAGCGGGAGAAGAACATCAAGCATTGGCCGCGCAAGTGGAAGGTGCGGTTGGTTCTGGATGCGAATCCGGATTGGAATGATCTCTACGATCAACTGATTTGAAGGCGTGGATGGCCGTGTCGAGCACGGCCATGACGATGGGGGTTGGGTCCGGTGCCAGGTTACCCAATTCCAACGCCCAGGGACCATGCCCCTCCCCCTCGGATAAGTATACTGTTACCTCAGTTGAAATACCCTCGTCGTGCCCGGACTGTAACCGTCCGGTGAACCCGCTCTGTTTATCGGCGTTGGTCTGGCGATAGTGTCCATTATCGATAGTGGGCATTTGTGGAGTGGGGTTGATGGGCCGGGTTCGACGG
>Ga0209259_1000195_pt1 | contig 16745 bp, 13 predicted proteins | sample WorMetGr2BELIZE1_FD_187417 | JGI IMG/M metagenome (GOLD analysis project Ga0209259, IMG submission 187417) | Marine gutless worms symbiont microbial communities from Max Planck institute for Marine Microbiology, Germany - Inanidrilus... ...
CCGCGCCGGCAACGGCCCAGCGCCAGAAGGTCAGCGTCACCGGTGGGATGTCGCCGTGCACGGCGCGGCCGAGGATGAAGTTGCCGGCCCAGCACAGCATGGTGATGACGAGCAGCAGATAGGGCGACAGCAGGATCCGCATCAGCCAGCGGATGTCCCGGTTTTGGCGGCGTAGGAGTCGGCGAGGGCACAGAAGGCCTCGACTGTGAGGTCTTCTGCGCGTTGTGTCGGGTCGATTCCCAATGCCGCCAGGTCGAGGCCGAGCGGCTTCAGGGTTGTCCGCAGCATCTTGCGGCGCTGGCCGAAGGCGGCGGCGGTGACCGTTTCCAGCGCCGCGAATCCCGTTTCATCGAGCCGGTCGGAGCGCGGTGCGAGGCTGACCACTGTCGAGGTGATCTTCGGCGGCGGCACGAATGCGCGCGCATCGACGTTGAACTCCCGTTGGACCCGGCACTGGCGCTGGGCCACCACCGAGAGCCGTCCATAGGCGCGGCTGCCGGGCTCCGCCGTCAACCGGTCGGCAACCTCCTTTTGGAACATGAGCGTGAGACCGACAAAGGCGCTGATACCGCGCAGCCAACGGACAAGGCGCTGATACCGCGCAGCCAACGGACGAGCAACGGCGTGGAAACGTTGTAAGGCAGGTTGGCGACGATGCGGCGAGGAGGGGAAACCAGCCCCGCCAAATCGACCGCCAGGGCATCGGCTTCGATGATCTGCAGCCGATCGGGGTACACGGCGGCCAACTCTGAGAGCGCTTCGACACAACGCGTGTCGCGTTCGACGCCGATGACCCGCGCGGCTCCAGCATCCAGAAGCGCCCGTGTGAGGCCGCCCGGCCCGGGGCCGACCTCGATGACCGATCCCCCTGTGAGATCGCCTGCAACGCGGGCGATGCGTGCGGTCAGGTTACCGTCCAAGAGGAAGTACTGGCCGAGGGATCGCCGCGAATCGAGGCCGTGCCGGGCGATCACCTCGCGAAGGGGCGGCAGGGCGTCCGGGGTCATGCTCGCGCGTGGCCTACATTCGGGCGGCGGCGCGGTGGGCGGCGATCGCCGCGGCCATGCGCAACGCAGCAACGAGGCTTGCTTCGCGGGCGCGGCCGGTGCCGGCGATGTCAAAGGCGGTACCGTGGCCCGGCGAGGTGCGGACGAATGGCAGCCCGAGCGTCACGTTGACGCCGCCGTCGAAATCCAACGTCTTGAGCGGGATCAGCGCCTGGTCGTGGTACATGCAGATGGCCGCGTCGTAACCGGACCGGGCGGCGGGGGCGAACAAGGTATCGGGCGGCGCTGGGCCGAAGGCATCGATCCCGCGGGCGCGCAGTTCGGCGACCGCCGGGGCGACGATCTCGGCGTCTTCGTCCCCCATCGCGCCGCCCTCTCCGGCATGGGGGTTGAGCCCGGCAATGGCGAGCAGCGGTTGAGCGATGCCGAAGTCGCGCTTGAGGGCATTGTCGGTAACTGTCGCGGCATCGACAATTCGGTCGGTGTCGAGAGTGCGAATGGCCTCGGCGAGGCTGACGTGAATCGTCACCGGCACCACCCTCAGTTCCGCACACGCCAGCATCATCACGGGCGTCGCGTTGTCGCCAGCCAGGGCGCCGAGAAACTCGGTGTGGCCGGGAAACGTGAATCCGCAACCGTAAAGTGCCTCCTTGCTGATCGGGTTGGTTACTACGGCAGCGGCAGCGCCGGAGCGGGCCAGGCGAACCGCGGATTCGATGGACGCGACGACAGCAGGAGCGTTCTCTGGAATCGGCCGGCCTGCGACCGATTTGACCGGCAGGGGTTGGTGAAGGACCGGCAGCGCTTCGGAAAAGATGTTTGGTGCTTCCGTGGGCGTGGTCACGGTACGGACAGGCACATCGATCCGAAGCTCGTGCGCGATCCGCTGTAGCCGATCGGCATCGTCGATAACGAGGAATGGAGGTAGCTCGCCGCGCCGCAACCAGGCCTTGAGCGCGACCTCGCCGCCGATGCCGGCGGGTTCCCCCATGGTCACAGCGAGCGGCGCGCGGTCGGGCGCCGCGGAAGGGGTCATCTGCGCACGTCCACGAACGCCGTTCGCCGCAGGTCGCGCAAGTACCGGCGCGACTCGGCGGCAAGTCTTTCGGCTCGTAATTGCCGTTCGACCCGCTTGCGTCCCTCCTCCGAGGTATCGCGTTCGTCCCGTTCGCAGACCATGAGCAGGGCGATGCCATTGCCCGACCGCACCGGTGGGCTGACCTCGCCGGCTAACCAGGCCTTGAGCGCGACCTCGCCGCCGATGCCGGCGGGTTCCCCCATGGTCACAGCGAGCGGCGCGCGGTCGGGCGCCGCGGAAGGGGTCATCTGCGCACGTCCACGAACGCCATTCGCCGTAGGTCGCGCAAGTACCGGCGCGACTCGGCGGCAAGTCTCTCGGCTCGTAATTGCCGTTCGACCCGCTTGCGTCCCTCCTCCGAGGTATCGCGTTCGTCCCGTTCGCAGACCATGAGCAGGGCGATGCCATTGCCCGACCGCACCGGTGGGCTGACCTCGCCGGCTTTCAATGGACGAATGACACGCCGCAGATGGGGAGGCAGTGCATTGACGTCGACACTTCCAAGGCTTCCCGACAGAGGTGATCCGGCCTCGCGGCCGAGGGCCTCGAGATCGTCGCAACTTGCTGCCGCGTCGCTCATCGTCCGTGCCAGCTGTTGTTGGCTGGCAATCTCCTCTCGTGACGGATTGGGGGTGAGGGGAAGGTACAATTGACTGAGCGTGGCCGTGATCTGCCGGTCATCCAGGCCTTGATTGACGCGCCGGTCGAGAATCAGCAAAAGATGGTAGCCGGCCGCCGAACGGAGCGGTTCGGAAACCTGGCCTGGCTGCAGTCTGCCGAGGGCACCATCGATCTCCGCGCCCAGTTGTCCCTCGCGAATCCATCCGAGGTCGCCGCCGACCGCGGCGGCCGCCCCTTGTGAAAAGTTTCGAGCAAGGACGTTGAAGCTGGCACCCGACTGTATCTGGCCCAGGAGCCGATCCGCAACCTGCCGTGTTTCGGCATCCCGATCGGGCCGATCCACGGGGAGGAATATCTCGGCGACGCGGTATTCGGGCTTACCGACGTTTTCCTGAATCCGGGCCATGGCTTCGTCGATCTCGTCGTCTCCGATCTCGAGTCGGCCACGCAATCGGCGTCGGACCGCACGCACCCAGGCCAGTTCCGATTCAACCTGATCCATGAGCGCTTGGGGATTAACCCCTCGATCGCTAAGGAAGCGGGGCAGCGTACCCCGCTTGATGCCGAGTTGACTTTCGATACGGTTGAGGCCGTCCTCGATATCACTCCGCGTCACCGTGATATCGAGCCGGCGGGCCTCCTGGAGTTTGAGCCGGTCGTCGATCAGGGCTCGCAACACCTGAGGCGCCAGCCGACGTTTGGCCTCCCCGCGATCGGGAATGTCTGACGTCGCAAGGACCAGGGCCAAGCGTTCGTCTAGGTCGTGAAGAGAGATGATTTCGTCATTAACAACCGCGGCGATACGCTGCGAACTCTGCGCGAAAGCATCCACGTTCGGGACGACCGCCGCGAGCGCCGCCGCCAGAATGGAAACGACCAACACCTTGCTCATTGCCGCCGCTGACATCTCCCCGCCCGTTCCAAGCCCGCTGCATCATACGATCAGTCGTACGCCAGGGGCAAACCGTGCCTCCAACCGCTCCGTCAGTTGCTTCGCTCGATTCCGGTACCGACTTCGCCCAGCGTTTTCAAGGTCACGCGGAACAGGATCGCATCGGTCGGTTCGACATCCCGATCGACAAAGAACGTTCGTCTCAAATCGACGGAAAACACCACGCATTCGTCTTCGTAGGTAAGATCGAGGCCCAGCGATCGCATGCCGCCACCGTCGGCAAGATCGCGGACACCGGAAAACTTGGCGCTCCAATGGCGACTGAGCTGCGAGCGAACCGACATCGATATCTCTTCGCGGCCGGCGAATTCGCTGCCCTGCTGACGATCGAAGAAAACATAGTTCGAGGACAAGCGTAGCGCCGCAACACCGAGCGCCGTGTTCAGCTCGTGCCGGCGCGGGGCCAGGTCCGTGCTGTCAAAGCGCGCGCGATAGGAAACATCGATGATTTCCCCAGGCGACACGTTCAGTGCGGTAATGATATCCGAGAAGTGGTCTTCGAGCCCCGACCCGACGGCAAAGGTATCGTCTGTTTTGACACGGTAGCTTTGGCCGACGAACAGGGTGCTGCTGCCACCGCCGCTTCCGTAGATCCCCCACCGCAGGCCGTAGTTGACCCGCGGCCCGCCCTCAACGCGATCGAGGCCGGTGAACCGGTTGAACCCGAACAGGTTGGTTTCGTCGAACTCCAGGTCTTGACTGTCCTCGTTGGAAATCTCGGGAGGGTTGCCACCGTATGGGCTCGCGACGACTTCGGCGATCGGTTCGACAACTTGGTGAACCCGCCCGCTTCCCTTGACCAACGGCCAACGCCATTCGAGTCCCGCATGCGGCATGACCCGGCCGCTGATCCCGGTGAACGTGCCAGGCTCGCCGGGAACACGCTGATTGCTGATATGATAGACGTCGCCCTGTACCGCGGCGGACAATGCGAAGATATCGCCGATCCCGCCGCGCAACGGCAAACGCCAGCCTCCGCTTACGGACAGCCGCCGGCTGTCGACGCCATCCTGACGCGTGAGCGCCAATAGGTTGACGTCCAGCGACGTGCGTCCGCCGAAGCGGTCTGCCTCGCCAACGTGATTGAAATCGATCATAGGCAGGGCCACCGGGATGGTGTCCTGGTCGTCCGTTTCCTGAAGTCCCTGGAACGCATAGGCGTTCGCGACCGCATAGTTGCGTCTGCGGAAGCCTTCCGCGTAGACGCGTGATGTCAGGGTCTGATCGGAACTGATCTGGTAGCGGCGCAAGTAGGTGTCGTCGAGGGCGCCGTTGGCGTCGACACCCATGCGCCATGTGTCGTCGATGTTGTGGCGGAACGAGGCGAAAAGGTGCCCGCGCACGTCATTGCTGGAGTCCTCGGTGATGCTGCCGTCCGCCTCCAGGTATCCGCCTTGGAGCGCGTGTCTGTACTCGACATCCAGGACCGGGCCTTCCTTCGACGTGAAGATAGGCGTGATTGTCGTATCGATGTTCGGCGCCAGGACCCAGAAGAAGGGGCCCCGGAAGATGAATCCGAGATCCGACGAGTTGCCGATGCTCGGAGCGAGCAAACCCGTCTTGCGCTTAACCGTCGGGTCGGGATGGGTGAAAAAGGGCGTGTAGGCGACGGGGACCCCGGCCACCTCGAGCCAGGCATCCGTGTATTCGATCCGCCGCGACTGCTGGTCGTGCAGGACTTTGATCGCCTTGATCTGCCAAAGCGGCGGACGCGTGGGGTCGTCGGGACAAAGGTTGCACGGCGAGTACACGGCGTTGCGCATATCGGTTTCGACGCCCGCCGTGCGTCGCGCACCGGCGGCGGCGAACCGGGCGCCGTCGGTGAGAATGGCTCGCAGGTCTTCGATTATGCCGGCGCGCAAATCACCGGTCAGCTCCACGTGCTCGGCAAACAGCACCTCTCCGGTGGGTTCGGCCAACGAGATGTTGCCGCTGGCCGTCAACAGGTCCTGACGCTGGTTGTAGGTGATGGTGTCGGCGATCAGGATGCGGCCGCCTCGGATCACCTCGACGTTGCCGGAGGCACGGGTGATGCCGAGTTCGCGGTCGTGCGTGAGCTGGTCGGCCGAGAGTACGATCGGTTCGTCTTCGGCATCCTGTGCCTTGGCCGCACCAAACCATCCGGTCACGACGAGAGCCGTGCACGCGACGAGTACCGCGCCCCGGATTCCCCCCGGCACCGGACCTAGCCGTCTTCGAGATGCAGTAGCATGGCGAGCCCTAGGAGAGTCGCGACGCCCGACGGAGTCCATGCCGCCAAAGTCGCCGGAATTGCATCCGAAAGACCCATCGCGAAGACAACGTCGGAAAAGAAATGCAGCACGAAACCGCTTAGCACGCCACCGACGATGATCAGCGTCACCCCGCCACGGCGCGCCTGACGCAACGTGAACGTGGCCGCGATAAGCACCATCGCACACATCAGCAGGGGAGCAGCGAGCATGGCATGGAAATGCAGCCGGTGACGGACCGCAGAAAACCCTGCCGCTTCGAGTGTGGTGATGAACGCCGGAAGGCTCCAGAATGACATGGTTTCCGGCGGCGCGAAGCTGTCTTGAATGCGCGTCAACGTCAGGTCCGTTGGGACCCGCAACTCGTCCTCTTGTCGGGCCGGCTGCTCCGGCTCAAAGATCCGCGCGTTCCTCATGCGCCAATAGCCGTCTTCCAGGTGCGCGGACTCGGCATCGACGCGGCCGGTAAAGCGTTCGCCGGTACCGTAGTTGAATACGATGACGCCGTGGAGCTCCACCTCGTCACCCTGCTGCAGGACACGCCTGGCGTGGATCACGGACTGACCCGTCTCGCCCGCCTGACGCAACCACAGGCCTGTTCCGGAGAGCGCAAGCGAGTTCGAGCGACCTTTGACGAGCGTTTCCTCAATCCGCTCATAGCGCGACAACAATCCGGAGGCGAAAGGGCTCAGGACCATCACCTTGGCCAAACCGAGCAGGAAGGCAATGACCAGTACTGGCAGCAAAAACTGCCAAGCCGAAACACCAGCCGCACGGGTAACCGTGAGCTCGTGACTGCGGGTCAACCTCCAGAACACCGCCATACCGCCGAAGAGGACGGCAAACGGAAACGTCTCCTGGCCAAGATACGGCAGCTTCAGCAGCGAAAGCTGAAGCACTTCGCCGAACGAGACCTCTGGCCGCGCCGCGACGCGCCGCAGCAGTTCGACCACGTCCAACAACATGATCAACAGCAAAAAGATCGACATGACGACGACAAAACTCACCAGGAACTGGCGGCTGATATACAGCGACATCGTCGATGAAATACGCACGGCGCTCAGCTCTCCGTCAGTTTCCCAACCGTGACGCCGGCCATATCCGCGCGAGCACGTTGGCGCGTTGGCCTCGCCAGCGCAAACAGGCCGAGCACGATAGGCAAGGCCGCGACCAAATAGAGGGTGGGGATCAGTTTCAGATCGCGCGCAGCCAGGTTTTCAAGTGCCATCGTCGTCAGAAGGAGCGCCACGACGATGCCGACGGCGAGCAGGATGGCACGGGGTTGCCCGCCCCTGGAGAATCGTCCGGACATGAGGCAGATGACGGCAACCAAAGTGAATCCAAGAGGCGACAGCGGAACCGTCAGGCGACGATGCGCTTCGATAGTGAACTTTCCATAATCGAACGGCGCGACGTACCGGTCATTGCGAATGTTGAACAGCTCGGCCACTGTCCGCTCGCGCGGTTCGCGGTGGCGGACAATGTCGTTGGCGCGGACTTGGTCCAGGGCAAGCGCCGCGCGGTCGAAGTAAAGGATCTCGAGCTGGTTGGTACTCTTGCCGACCGTCTGGCGGCTGCCGTTGAACATCACAACCGTGGCGCCCTCGTCACCTTGAACCAGGGCACCCCGTTCTGCCATCCAGGTTTCCGGTTCCTTTCCGTCCCGACGGACGTGGGCAAAGATTCCGAGGAGCTGCCCGTCCTTCGATCGCTCGCGGACGTACACGGTGACACCGTTCGTTACCGTATTGAAGGCGCCCTCTTGCAAGAGGACGTGGGAGTAGTTGTAGCGCAGATCCCACTGCATCTCGCGGAACATCCGGTAGGAAGATGGCAAAAGCGAGAAGTTGAGGGCATACCCGATCACAGAGACGATCAACGCGAGCGTGATAGCCGGTTTCGCGAGCTGGAGGGGGCTGACGCCGACGGCGCGCATCACCACCAGTTCCCGGTCAGTGGTCAGCTTGCTGTAGGTGAAGACGACGACGGTAAACAGCGCGATCGGCAGGATCATCACCAAGTAGCTGGGCAGCAGCAGCATGATCAAATACATGAACGTGCCTGCCGACAGCCCCCGGTCGACGATCAACTCGACGAAACGAAGCAACTGCGCCAGCCAAAGGACGCCCGTCAATGCGGCGGTAACGAAGATTGTCCCGATCAGGAGCTGCCTGAGCACGTAGCGGCTGAAGCCGTCCAAGGTTCACTTCTCCCGTGCGATCGCCACGCCAAGGTGTGTGAAGACCGCACGCGAATCAAGGATTAACGCGGACGCCTTCAAGTCGTGCCCGATCCCGTTGCGGAACGGATCGCCGTCGTCCTCAATTGTCGGGATGGGGCCAAGTATGGACGATCCGCTAACGCTGTTCCCCCGCCGCGAGCAGATACGAGCGGTCAGCGTCGAGCGCCAAGCCTACGGCAGCAAGCACCTCCGGGGTTGTCGAAAAGACGATCAGGTTGTCGGGGGGCTTCTTTCTGAGGATCGCCGTGAGGGTGCTCGCGCGCGAGTCGTGGTAAACGCTCACGTAACCGAGCAGGGCATCGGCACGGCCGACTTCGTACCGCGCGATGAGCGCCGATTCGCCGCTGCCGGCTGGATCGAATACGAAAAACCGGGCAGACGGGCGCAGAAGGCGTGCCGATTCGGAACCGACCATCCTGTAGTGCCGATACCCGGCATCCCTGTCAAAGCGCAACTTCCCGGCAAACGCCACAGGAGCAATCACCATCAGCACGACGGCGAGCCGCCCCAGGAGGGACTGCGGAATGCGTATGCCGCCGTAGCGCCGCCAAGCCACGGCGAGGCCGTACGCGGCGAACGCCACACCTAGCAAACCGAGGTGCATGTTGTAGCGCCAGAGCGACGCTGCTCGCAGGGCATCGGCGCGACCGAACGCGGCGACGTACATGAGCAAGAGGAAGGCATTGTAGGCCAGGAACATGGCGCCGGTGATCGCCGCAATCCGATCGAAGGGGCCACGCATGCGCAAGATCCCTCGCGCGCCGAACGCGACGGCGACCAGCATCAGGACGAAGTAACCTCCCTTTTTCGCCAGCACCGCGCCCATCTTTGCGACGATTTCGGGAACCAGCCCGACGAACCATTCCGAAATTGGCCGTAGCGAAAGTTCGGAACCGGAGAGTTCCGTGGCCACGTGATAGCGCCAGATGCCGTAGAGGAGGAGGGGCGGCAGTATCATCCAGGGCACCGCGGCAAGGAGTTCGGGCCACCGCCCGCGCACGCGCCTGTCGGCCAGTCCGGTCAAAACAACGGCGATGACCAGCAACACGAACAGCACGAACGTCGCCTGCTTGAGGTTGACCAGCAGCATCATCACGAGGCCGAACTGCGCCGCCAGGCTGCGTGTTCTGCCATCGCGGTCGGCGATCGCCCCGAGCATGCCCCAGCCGAGCACGCCACCGACGCCGACGGCGGCGGTGGTGGCGATGTCGGCATAGGACGTGAGGGCCACTTTCTGAACGAATGTCGGGTTCAGCAAGGTCGCGGCCAGGCCGCCCAATGCGCACAGCGACCAGCCCGAGGGTGTTGCGTGGTCTCGTTCGAGGCCGAGCCGCACGAGACGCAGAACAACGAGCCCGAATGTCAGCAGAATCAAGACGTTCGTCACCGCGCCGGCGATTTCGACAAACCGACCGGAAATTCGGCTCGCGAAGTATGTCACCAACGGCCAGCCGTAAGGATAAGCGGGGAAGGAAGCGCCCGTGACCGGATCAGTGGCGTTGGGGAAGCCATCCGCGACATAGAGGTATCGGGCGCTGGGCAGCCAGTGCGAAAACTCGTCCCACTGACTCGCCACCATCGCCGAAACGAGCAATAGCATCGGAGCGCCGAGCACGAGAATACGCGGTGCGGCCTCCACGAAGACCCGGCCCTCGCGCCGGCGAAGCGCGAGAGCGGCGAGCGGAACCGCGCCGGCCAGGACCCATGTCGGCCAGCGGAACGGGACACCACCGGCGACTCCGAGCGAGGTGACGATCAGTATCACCAGCGCCCAACCGACAAACGGATCGGCTTCGGCCATGCGGTGCCGGCCGCCGGCAAGGCCGCCAAACACCGAAAACGCGATCCAGACCGCCAGGACGGAGAAAAGCGCAACCGCCTGGTCGGCGCCGCCGTAGAAGTTGAGCAGGAAATCGGCCATCTGCCCTGCGTGAACGTCAGCTATGCAGGCCACGCCCGCTGCGCCGAGTGGCGGCGCAGCGATCGATGAAGAGGGTATCGTTGCCGGTCATCGGCCGCCACAGCCGGCTTAGGTCGATCGCCATTTGTCGAACTGTCCGCGTCTGGCGGGGGCCATTGGTGCTTCAATGGCAGCGGCTGGACGCTTCATGATCTTCCCGCCGTCGGGAGGGGCTCCCTACAGGTGCGCAACGTCGAGCGAGGCCACAACAGCACCGCCATCGCGGATCTGGGCGAGCAGGCCGCCGGACTGAGTCATGTACGTGTCGGCAAAAAAACGGGCCGAAACGACCTTGGCGCGCAGGAATACCGGATCGCCGTCGCCGGCTTCCAGACGATTCTCGGCGGCCAGGGCGGCACGGGCCATCTGCCAACCGCCGGCGACGATGCCAAGCAGACGCAAGTAGTGAACCGCGCCTGCCGCGACGTTCCGCGGGTCCGACGGACTGGTTCGAACCAGCCAATCCGTCGCCTCCGCGAGATCCTGGGTCGCGGCGCGCAGCCGTTCGCGGATCGCCTGAAGATCGTCCGTAGCGCTGGGCGCCAACTCGCCATCCAGGGCGCGAACCATGGCGACGAACGCGGTGGCGGTTGCGCCGTTTTCGCGCGCTACCTTGCGGCCGACCAAATCGGCGGCCTGGATGCCGTTGGTTCCTTCGTAGATGGCGGCGATTCGGGCGTCGCGTAGGTGCTGGGGGGCACCGCTTTCCTCGATGTAGCCCATACCGCCATGAACCTGGATGCCGGTGTTGGCAACGTCGATGCCGATGTCGCTCGACCAAGCCTTCACCACCGGTATGAGGAGATCGACGATCGCTTGGCGTTCCCGGCGTACGGATTCGTCCGGATGGTGGTGGGCGATATCGAGGCACGTCGCGGCGTAGTACGCCACCGCGCGCGCCGCTTCCGTCTGGGTCTTCATCGACAACAGCATGCGCTGGACGTCGGGATGATGGACGATGGCGACCGGTTCGGGGGCGTCACCGTCGATGCTGCGGCCTTGAACGCGCTCCAGGGCAAAATCCCGGGCCAGCTGCCAAGCCCGCTCGGCGATGGCGACACCCTCGAGACCGACGGCGAGACGGGCGTTGTTCATCATCATGAACATGTAATGGAGACCCAGGTTTTCCTCGCCGATCAGATAGCCGATGGCACCGCTGTCGTCGCCGAACGACAGCACAGCGGTCGGGCTGCCGTTGATGCCCATCTTGTGTTCGATCGACACGCAACGGACGTCGTTGCGCTGGCCGAGGCTGCCATCCTCGTTGACCAGGAACTTCGGCACCAGAAACAGCGACAAGCCCTTGACGCCCGGCGGGCCGTCGGGACTCCGGGCCAGAACCATGTGGATGATGTTGTCGGTGAGATCGTGCTCGCCCCAGGTGATGAAGATCTTCTGGCCGGTAAGCTTGTAGTGGTCGCCGTGCTTCACAGCGCGCATGCGCACGCGGGCGAGATCCGATCCGGCCTGCGGCTCGGTCAGGTTCATGGTGCCGGTCCATTCGCCGGTGATCAGCTTCTCCAGGTAGGCGGCCTTCATTTCGGGCGTGCCATGCTGGGACAGCAACTCGCACCCCGCCTGGGTGAGCATCGGGCACAGACTGAACGCCATGTTCGCCGACGCCCAAACCTCGGCGACGGCGGTGTTCACGATCCACGGCAATCCTTGACCGCCGAACTCAGGATCGAATGCGACACCATTCCAGCCGCTGGCGACGAACTGGGCGTAGGCGCCGACGAATCCGTTCGCCGATCGCACGACGCCATTCTCGAACGTGCAGCCTTGCTGATCGCCGGTCTGGTTGATCGGGGCCAACACCTCCGCGCCGAATTTTCCGGCCTCTTCGAGGATCTGATCGACCAGGTCGGGCGTCACCTCCTCAAACCCCGGAAGCGCCGCGACCGCGCCGAGATCGGCCAATTCGTTCATCACGAAACGCATTTCGGAAAGGGGGGCGGCATAGGCGGTCATCGGAGTTCGCTCCTTCGAATCGGCGGTTTTTTTTCGGCGCGGGCAGGTGGCGGCTTCAGGTCGCCAAACTACTCGACGTTTACGTAAACGTCAACTTGCCGGCCTGTCGAAAACCGTCGTCGAATCGGTATATAGAGTTGAAGCACGGCCCGACTATGTCGGGCGGCGCAGCTCCGCGCGGCGGAGTCCGCCCTCAAAGCGGAAGCGGGGGCAGTTTGCCCCCGCTTCGTTCGGTTCTCGCAAGGCTGTCGGCCTAACCGATCGCGCCTCCGTCGTCGCGCGAAATAGCGAGGATCGCCGAGCGTGGCGCCGTATCACCGCCGCCCGGCCAGTGGCTGTTGCCCTTCTCGCCCGGGTGCTGAACGCCGACGAACAGGGTACGCAGGTCCGCCGACCACGTGATCCCAGTGATTTCGCACTCCTTCGGACCGACCAGGAAGCGCTTGATCTCGCCCGTTTCCGGATCGCCGACCAGCATCTGGTTGTTGCCCTGGCCCTCGAAATCCTTGGCGTTGGAGTAGTTGCCGTCGGTCTGGATCCACAAGAGCCCCTTGGTGTCGAAGGCGAGGCCGTCGGGCGAGTTGAACATGTTGTCCGCAGTCACGTTGGCCGATCCGCGGCGATCGTCGGTGTGTACCTGCGGATTGCCGGCCACGACGTACAGGTCCCACTCGAACTTGTCCACCGTGTGGTCGCCGCCCAGCGGGCGCCAGCGCACGATCTGGCCGTACTTGTTGCCGGCCCGCGGGTTGGGACCGCCGACGGGGGTCGCGTCGCCGCCGGCGTTGGGCTTCTTGCCGCGGTTCTTGTTGTTGGTGAGGCAGCAGTAGACCTCCGGCTTGGTGGGATTGGCCGCCACCCACTCCGGACGGTCCATGGTCGTGGCGCCGACCGCCGAACCCGCCTGGCGGGTGTGGACGCTGATCTCGGCCTGGGACGTCATGCCCGTCGTCGCCGGGCTGAGCTCGAGCCACTCGCCCTTGCCGCCGTCATGGAACTTGGCGACGTAGAGCTTGCCGTTCTCGAGCAGGTTCGAGTTGTCGCCACCGGCGGTCATCATGTCGTCGCTGACGAACCGGTAGAGGAACTCGCCGCGCTCGTCGTCGCCCATGTAGACGACGACATGACCATTGGCGGCGACCACGAGTTCGGCGTTCTCGTGCCTGAATCGGCCGAGGGCGGTGCGCTTCTTCGGGGTCGACTTGGGGTCCGTCGGATCGATCTCGACGATGTAGCCGGCCCGGTTCGGCTCGTTGGGGTGCTTGGAGACGTCGAAGCGCTCGTCGTCGGTGGCCCAGGCATAGCCCCAGTCGTCGTGCTTGATGCCGTAGCGCTTGAGCTCGGCCGGAATGGCGAACTTCTTGTCGGAGCTGGAGAAGTACCCGTTGAAGTTCTCCTCGCAGGTCAGATAGGTACCCCAAGGGGTGCGGCCGTTGCCGCAGTTGTTCCAGGTGCCCAGCGACTTGGTGCCGGTGGAATCGGCGGCGGTCTTCAGCAGGTCGTGACCGGCGGCCGGGCCGGTGATCTCCATCCGCGAATCCGCGGTGATGCGGCGGTTGTAAGCGCTGTCCTTGACGATGGACCACTTGCCGTCCTTCTGCATGACCTCGAAGATCGAGATGCCGTGACCGGCTTTACCCTTGCGCACGTCGTCGGCGTTCTCGGGCAGCTTGCTCTCCCGGTTGCCGTAGATGATGCTGCGATTCACGTACTCATTGTTCTGGGCCATGATGCTCCGCCCGTTGTGGTCGAAGAGCGCCATGCCGTCCGTATTGTCGCCCATGGCCATGGCCTGGCTCGCCGCAGTGCCACGCGTGGCATGGTCGAACTCGGCGCCCTTCGACCACAGGGGATCTCCCCAGCGGCCAAGGATGTGCCAGCTGTAGCCTTTGGGCACGGTGATATCGTCCAGGTCGTTCGCCGCGACCGGATCGAAGGCCAGCCGGCTGGCGGCTTGGGCGACGGACGTCAGGGAGGACGTGCACAGCGCGAACGCGGTCAAGCCGGCGACGGAACCGCCGAGGAACGTGCGGCGGGACATGGCCCTCTCAGCAAGGACGTCGAACTCGGTCCTTTCCGGGCGGGGGAAGTTGACTTCATCAAAATCTTCAAGGGGGTAGTCGTGATGATCGATGGGGCCCTCAGGCATCGATACCGCCTCCTCTAGAGCACTGGATTGGGAGTTCGACAAACAGCGGGTCGGGTCGACGCCGCCGGTCGGTCCATGATGCGACGGATTATCGATATGCGATGTTTCAGTTTTCTTACATCCGCATGAATGTTTTTGATTCCCACACTAATCAACCACGAATTCATAGTACGTCCTAAAGCTCCATGCGATACGGTAAGAGGAGCAAGGGGAAACTCTTGTGCGAGAGGGTGTCTCGATGTTCCGTTCGATCCACCGTCGCGATGTCCTGAAAACAATGGGCGCGGCGTTTCTGCTCGCATTGCCCCGGGCCGCTTCATCGTCGGAAGCCGCCATCGGAAGGAGATGGACGTGCACCAATCAGGATTGCGATCCGTTCATCTACGACCCTTCGGTCGGCGCCGAGAACGTGAACGATCCTGACCACCCGATACCTCCCGGCGTTCCATTCGCAGACCTGCCCGACGCCTGGGTATGCCCGGTATGTGGCGACCCGAAGGGCCACTTCCTACCCATGAGCCGGTGACCGAATCCCGTTCGACAACAAAAAAGGGGCGACTTTGGCCGCCCCCTCGCTTTGGAAGAAATCGCTCCGAGAAACATGCCGGCCCGATCGACGCATCCATTCGGCGAAAGATGCGAACCGGTCGCAAAAAATCTCTGTCAATCAATAAGTTAACGACGATATGGCGAAGCTGGAAGTCGGTTTCACGTGAACTTTGCGTGACGCGCCTGGGAGCACCGCGTCCGTCACACGTCGACGACCTTGCCAGGATTCATGATGTTGGCGGGGTCCAGCGCACGTTTCAGGATATTCATTAGGTCGCGTTCCACCTCGGACTTGTAGCGCGCCATGTCCACCCGCTTCAACCGGCCAACTCCGTGCTCGGCGGAAAAGCTGCCGCCCAATCCCATGGCGATATCGGCGACGATGCGGTCGAACCGGTCCCACTCGGCGAGGTAGGCCTCCGTATCGGCGCCCTCGGGCTGGCTCAGATTGAAGTGAATGTTGCCGTCGCCGAGATGTCCGAAGGCGCAGACGCGAATGCCTGGCATCGCCTCCTCCATCGCGCGCGTCGCCTTGTCGAGGAATTCGGCGATCTTTGAGACCGGTACGGCGACGTCGTTCTTGATGCTGCCGCCCTCGGGTTTTTGGGCTTCGGGTATGGATTCGCGAAGCCGCCATAGGGACTGTGCCTGCGCTTCACTCGTGGCGATGACCGCGTCGGCGACCGTCCCATCCTCGAACGCCTCGCCCAGCACGCCCTCGATGACACCCGAAAGGTTGGCCTCCGGCTGCGGAGTCGTCAGTTCGACCAGCACATACGCCGGGTAGGCTTCACCGAACGGATCGGTAATCCCGTGGACATGGCGGACGCAGAAATCGACCCCCACCCGCACCATATACTCGAACGCCGTCAGTGCGTCGCCGGCGCGGTCGTTGAACCGGCCGAACAAAGCGAGCGCCGCCTCCGCCGAAGGGACCGCAGCCAATGCCGTCGCCGACGTCTTCGGCTTCGGGAACATCTTTAGGACCGCCGCGGTAATGACGCCCAGCGTGCCCTCGGCGCCGAGGAACAGCTGTTTGAGGTCGTAGCCGGTGTTGTCCTTGCGAAGCCCCCGGAGGCCGTTCCAGACGCGTCCGTCGGGCAACACCACCTCGAGACCCAGGACCATGTCGCGGGCATTACCGTAGCGCAGGACCGCCGTGCCCCCGGCATTCGTCGCTAGATTTCCGCCGATTTGGCAGCTTCCCTCGGCGGCAAGGCTGAGCGGAAACAGGCAGCCCGCATCGTCCGCCGCCGCCTGCACGTCGGAGAGGATCACCCCGGCCTCGACGGTGATAGTTCGATTTGCCGGGTCGATATCACGGATCCGGTTCATCCTCGTCGTCGCCAGCACGATGCCGCCCTCGGGGACGCCGCCGCCGACGAGGCCGGTGTTGCCGCCCTGTGGAACGATCGGAATGCCGGCATCCGCGCAAATTCGGACGACTTCGGCAGTCTCGGCGGTGTCGGCGGGGCGAACAACGGCCGCGCAGGTGCCGCGGAACAAACCTCGTTCCTCGATCAGGAACGGCTCCAGGTCATCGGGGTCGTCGATCCAGCCCTTCGGCCCGACGACGGCGCGGATGGCGGCCAGTGCCTCGGCGTCCGGGATGTCGGGTGTGGGTGACGGCGCGCTCATGCGATCCATCACTTAAGGGTTCGTTCGCGCGACGGCAATCCCCGGCCTACATGGCATCCGCCGAACCGGCGGCCTTGCCGCCGGGGACCTTTTCCTGAACGGCTTCCGCGGCGGCCGCAGCAATCTCTTCCTCGGTGGCGTCCGATGCCACCTCGACCTCGACCTTACGGCGGGCAAACTCGATCCCGGCGGCTTCGAACGCCTTTTGGATGCGGTGATAGGCCTCGCGCCGCAGCACGAACTGTTCGCGCGGCTTGCACATGAACTTGACCCGGATGATCAGCGACGAGTCGTCGTCGATCGCGAAAACGCCCTGGGACTTCAACGGCTGGATTAGCTTGGGCCCC
>Ga0209259_1000197_pt1 | contig 16715 bp, 14 predicted proteins | sample WorMetGr2BELIZE1_FD_187417 | JGI IMG/M metagenome (GOLD analysis project Ga0209259, IMG submission 187417) | Marine gutless worms symbiont microbial communities from Max Planck institute for Marine Microbiology, Germany - Inanidrilus... ...
GGCGTCGCCGTCGCCGTCGCGGCCTTGACCTTGACCGCTTGGCTGCTGGCAACCACCCTCCTGGCGCCCGATCCGGCGCTCGGTCCGGCGCACCAGGATCTGATCGCCGAAGAGTCCCCGGACGCGCTGAACGGTTTTTCAACCGCGTCCGGCAAGGACGACGCGACCGCGTCCGGCAAGGACGATTCGACCGCGTCCGGCAAGGACGATTCGACCGCGTCCGGCAAGGACGACTCGACCGCGTCCGGCAAGGACGACTCGACCGCGTCCGGCAAGGACGACTCGACCGCGTCTGGCGAAGACGACGGCCCGTTGCCGGACGACGCGACCCCTCCGAAATGACCGCCGAGTAAGAGCCGACCGGCAACAGTGGCCACCCGATCGCGGAACGGGTGATCGTACCGTGTGCGCAACCGATTTCGCGGCCGAGGCCGTGGCGCGGACCAGGAGGGGTGGTTTCGGTGACGAAAATACCACCTATTGCCATTCCCGCCCGGAACCGGGCTTGTTGCTGAAACGATCGGAAAATCGGCCCCGCCCGCTGTGCCCCACTGGCGACCGGCCCGATAGCATCGGATCATTCGCTCGTCGCTGATCCGTTTCGGCGCCGCCTTCCGGCTCCAATGCGGGCCGCTGGTTGGCCCTGGAAAGACCGGTCAACTCGCGGGTCGAAGAGTCCTATAAACCAATAATATCAATTGATGTTGCGAATACGAATCGGACTATTGAGGGCGACGCGTTGGTGGATTGCAGTGGTTTGCGGGACGGTGATTTGAAGACCCTCGCCTATGGATTCGATCCGCCTGGGAAACGCCGTCATTGCCGTCGCGTGGCCGACCGTGAGCGGATTGGCGATCGCCGTCGAAGGGCGACCGGTGATCCGCGGGGTCGAGGGTCCAATCGTTCCCGATTCCGATCGAGAAAGTTACCTTGGCGCAAAGGTCGCAAGGGAAATCCATCCGGAAACGGATGCGCATCGCCGGCGTTCCTCTCGCCGGCGCCGGCCCTTCCCGTTTGCGAACCGGTGCCGGCCGCCGCCCGGAGCGTTGCCGGCGATTTCGTGCCGAAGGGTCAATGAATTCCCTCCGCAAACGCCGATCTTAACCATTTTGAACGGCTTGACGGAGGGATGGAAACGGCCGGACGTGTGGGATCGCGATCGGCGGATAAGGGAGGTTAAGGAAAGGTAAACAATAATAATGTAATAAAACAGACCATTAAAAGGCTAACCTCATATGTACATTAGAAATCAAGCCGTACTGCCTGATTTTTTTATGTAAATAACGGCAATTGTAGTTGTTTTTTCGCCGTTAACCATTGTGAAGATTGCTAATACGATTCGATCCGACGGCGATTGGCCGAACAGAACGGCGGCGGTCGCGAGGCGACCCGCCCCGGTCGCGAGCATCGAACGCGACGCCGTCCGGGTTGGTGAAATATCGGATTGTCGTTTTCTTTCAATGCCGTAACCGATTGGCGCCCGAGACCCAACGGAACGGGACCGACCCTGTTAACAGCGATCGTAGTTGACGGCGTCGTCGGCACTGTGCACAGTCGCCGGATCAGCGCCGATCCGACAAGACAAGGGCGAAGCAACGGGCCGGGACATGCCGCCGAGAAGCACCAAACACTCCTACACCATCCCCTGTCCGTCGCCGTTCCGGGACGATATCGAGGCCTTGGCCGCCAATAAAGGGATCAACGTCGCCGATCTCCTGCGCTCCGTCGTCCTCGTTCTCAACGCCGACGCGATCCACGCGTTTCCCGACCCGGGCGACCCACGGCCCGGCGACCGGGAAACGGTGATCCTCAAGTCCGGCAAGGCCAAGGGACGCCCCTGGCGCCGCAAACCGCGCCTGCAGGTGCGCATGACCGTGGGCTACGAGATCACCTTCCTGCGCCGGGCCCTGGCGGCGGCCCTGGCCATAGACCGAGGCGAGGCGGTGGTTCACGTCGAAGCACCGAGCCATGGGTTGATCGTCGCGCCCGGCGCCGGTGCGCCGCTGCCGGCCGACGTGCGCGACGAGATGGATCGCCTGCGGGCCATCGTCGCCGCCCTCAGTTTCGAGCCCTTGGCCGGCGGTATCCAAACCCGCGACCAGGCCTTGCACATCCTCGGCTATCCGCCCGGCGCCATTCCCGACCAGGCGTCGATCCGGGCCCGCTTTCGCACGCTGGCGACCATCCATCACCCGGATTCCGGCTACGGCTCGCACGACCGCATGAGCCAGCTCAACTCGGCCATGGAATTCCTGCGCGTCTGACCGCGGCAGTTGAACGCTGCGGAAGACCGCAGAAGCCGTCAACAGACCCTTTCCCAACCGCCGATCACCGGCCCCTTGTGTTGGTCAGCGGTCCGTCGTAGTTGTGAGGCGCTGACAGGGCGCCAGGCCCAGGGAGTCCGAACAGGGGGCCGATCAGAGGGAGACCGTTCATGCGTTTGCAGGGGAAAATCGCTGTCGTCACCGGTGGCGGCAGCGGATTCGGTGAGGGCATTGCGCAGCGTTTCGCCGAGGAAGGCGCCACGGTCGTCGTCGCCGATATCGACGAGGCGGGCGGGCGCCGGGCCGCCGACGCCATCGACGGGGCGCTCTTCGTTGCCACCGATGTCGCCGACAATGCGTCCATGAAGGCTCTGGTCGAGACGACCGTCGGCGAATTCGGCCGTGTCGACATTTTCGTTAACAACGCCGGCATCGCGCAGAGGAACGGCCCCATGTGCGAGGTGACGGAAGCGGTCTTCGACCGCATCTTCGCCGTCAACGTCAAAAGCATCTACCTGTCCGCACTCCATGCCGTGCCGGTGATGCGCGAACAGGGTGGCGGCGTCTTCGTCAACACAGCGTCGACCGCCGCCGTCAGCCCGCGCCCCGGGCTCACCTGGTACAACGGTTCCAAGGGCGCCGTCGTTACTTTGACCAAATCCATGGCCGTCGAACTGGCGCCCGACAACATCCGCGTCAACGCCGTCAACCCGGTCATCGGCGAGACCGGCCTGACCGTTGAGTTCATGGGCGGCGAGGACAAGCCGGAGATCCGTGAGAAGTTCGTCTCGACCATCCCCTTGGGCCGCATGTCGACGCCGCTGGATATCGCCAACGCGACCCTGTTCCTGGCCTCCGACGAGGCCGGCCTGTTCCTGGCCTCCGACGAGGCCGGCCTGATCACCGGCGTCTGCCTCGAGGTCGACGGCGGGCGCTGCGTTTGAGGAGAAGCGAATGTCGCAAAAACCCAAAATCACCCTGACCCGCCGTTTCCCGGAAGCGGTCATCGAACGGGCCGAACAGAATTACGATGCCGCCGTCAACCGCGACGACACGGCCTGGGACGGGGACGAACTGATCCGCCGGGCCGCCGAGAGCGACGGCTTGCTGATCAGTTCCTGGGACAAGTGCACCGCCGAGGTCATCGGCCGCCTGCCGGACCGGGTCAAGATCCTGGCCAGCTTTTCGGTCGGCTACGAACACGTCGACCTGGAAGCGGCCAAGGCGCGCGGCCTGATCATCACCAACACGCCCGATGTGCTCACCGATGCGACGGCGGACACGGCCCTGCTGTTGCTGCTGGCGGCGTCGCGGCGGGCCCGCGAGGGGATGGCCATGGTCGTCGAGGACCGCTGGCCGCGCTGGACACCGACCCAGTTGCTCGGCGTCCAGGCCGGCGGCCACCGCCTGGGTATTCTCGGCATGGGCCGCATCGGCCGCGCACTGGCGGCCCGGGGCCGGGCGCTCGGCATGGAAATCCACTACCACAACCGCAGCCGCTTGGCCGCCGACCTGGAACAGGGCGCCACCTATCACGCCAGTGCCGAAGACCTGTTGAGGGTCTCCGATTTCCTGTCCATCCATTGCGAACTGACGGCGGAGACGGAAAAACTGCTGAACGCGGAACGCATCGCCCTGCTGCCGGAGGGTGCCATCGTCGTCAATACGGCGCGCGGCGGCATCGTCGATGACGACGCCCTGATCGCGGCCCTCGAAACGGGCCGGGTGTTCGCCGCCGGGCTCGACGTCTTCAACGGTGAACCGAACGTCGATCCCCGCTACCGGGGGCTGGAGAATGCTTTCGTCCTGCCGCACATCGGCAGCGCCACTGTCGATACCCGGGACGCCATGGGCTTCCGGGCGCTGGATAACCTGGACGCCCATTTCCGCGGTGAGGACCCGCCGGACCGGCTGACCTGACGGACTCGATCGAGGCTAATCGTTATCCCGGACGTTCGGTGAGCCCGGACTCGAACAGATTAACCGTCATTCCGGCCGCGACTTTCCCCCAAATCTCTGATTTGGCAAGGAAAGTCAGCCCAGGGGTAGTTAGAGCCGGAATCCAGAAGTCCAGTTCGTGCCGCCACTTCTGGATTCCGGGTCGTAAGGTTCGCACACCGGAAATCCAGGGATTTCCGAGCTCGCCTAACGCCCGGAATGACGATCGAATGAAGGCGGCCCCTAATCGGCACCCGAAAACGCCCCCTCGACCGCGCTCCCCGTCTCGGCCGCCCGGTAAAGGGCGTGGACCAGGATCATGGTGTCGAGGAACAGGGACAGGCCCGGTTGCTGCCCTGCGTCGACGGCTGCGAAAAACCCGTCGATGAGCGGCCCGTAGCCGTCTCCCACATCGCCCTCCACGGTGTCACCATAGTCCGCCCCTTCGATGACACCATCGCTGCCGAGGACGCGAAAGCGGAAGCTAACCGGCCGGTCCATGGTCATCGCCCAACCGGTGCGGAGCTGCAGGATGGGGCCGCCTTCGATCTCGACCTGGGCCGAGGCCGATGGCGATCAGGTGGGATCCCAGATCGGCGAGAACGCCGCCGACAGCGCGGGCCGGGTCGGCGCGCCAGGGTTCCGCTGGCAACCCCTTGGTGCGCAGCCACTCGAGATCGATGAGTTCCGGCGTTCCGGCGGCGCCCTCCAGCACCCGCCTGCGAACCCAGTCGTTGTTCTCGCGAAGCCGGTTGTTGAAGGTGGCCGAGAAGACCCCGGGCGCCGCCCGGGCCCGCTCGATCAACGCCCGGCAGTCCTCCAGGGTGGCGCACAACGGCTTCTCGACCAGCACGTTCTTGCCGGCATCAAGGGCGGCCGACGCGATCTCGAGGTGGGTATGCGGCGGTGCCGTAACGATCACCGTATCGATGTCCTGTGCGTTGACGAGAGACTGCCAGCCGGCGCCTGACCGGGAGATGCCGTGCTTGCCCGCCAACCGCTCCGCCAAGGCGCCGCCTTCGCTGCAGACGGCGGCGATCTCAAGATGCGGACGCGCCAACAGATGCGGCAGCCAGAAGCGCCGGACCACGTCGCCGGCGCCGACGAGGAGGTTGCGGTGGGATGCCTTCTCCGCCATGGGCGGAGGCTATCAGGCGCCGCCGCGCTCTGTCCAACGGCGCCTGAAAATCGGCCCCGCAAGGGCCTCGACATTGCGGTTGCGGCGGCATAAGGATTGAAAGGATAGTGGCGAGTCGATCACAGGGCGGTCACGCGCGATGGAAAACTACATGATCTTCGTCGGCAGCGGCTTTCTCGTCGTCCTCATCGTCGCCATCCACCTGATGATGCGCAAGGCGTTGAGGAACCGGGACGAAAAACTGGCCGCGGTCACGGCCCGGCTCGACAAAAGGGCCGAAAAGCGGGCTGCCGCCGTCAAGAGCGTCAAGATGATCGAATGGGAGGACGCCTACGCCGTCGACTGGGGGGTCATCGACAACGACCACAAGACCCTGTTCAAGCTGATCAACAAGTTCAACCGGAACATCGCCAATTTTCGCTCGCCCGACCAGATGGTGCCCTACATCGAGTCCCTGAGGAAATACACGCAGACCCATTTCAAGCGCGAGGAGATGCTGCAGGAGAAGGTCGGCTACGCCTTTTTTGACGACCACAAGCAGGAACACCAGGCGCTCATCGAAAAACTGGACGGCTTGGCCCAATCGGCGCTCAGGGCCAACGACGACACCATCACCGATGCCGCCATGGACCTGGGATCCTTCTTCGCCGACTGGTTGACCGGCCACGTCATCGAAAACGACCTCCCCATGCGCCCCTATGTGGACCGCATGCGCGAACACGCCGAGAAACTGCGGGCGTTGGAGGAGTAGGCGACGTCTAACGATTGCCGCGTCTGTTGAAGGGGATTGGGGACATGGCCCTGTCCCGCAGGGACGGGGATCGTGACCCCGGAACTCTCCCTTTTTTCTCTAGGATTGGGTTTCCAGCCAGACGCGCTCAATCACTTCGAAGAACGTGACGTTCTTTTCTTTCCGGCAGATCTCCACCATCGAGCCAGTTCCGCGCGGGAATTCCATGATTTGGGTAATCGTGCGAATCGAGTCTCGTTCGCCGGTAAGGAAACCGTCGAACCAATAAGGAAGATAAGGTGCGCCCGACATCATATTCGGCTCATCGTCATCCGTATTCCGCGTAAGAAATCCAGCATCATAGCAATCGATCTCGTAAATGAATGAATAGCTCCGTACATCGGTTGCGTCGGATGACCTTTTTCGCCCCATGTGTCGTGCTAGGCCCAATGCGCCAACCCTATCGATTCTCTCAAGATAGAGGTCCGTCAACTTCAAAGAAGGATTTTGTTGGCAAATCTCGGCGACGCCCCTATCCGAGTATTTACGGCGCACGCTTTCTTCAATGTCGGGCTTTAATGGTGACAGGAACGGCACTTTTTTCGCTGTGTAATACCCGTCGAACCAAAGAAAATGGAGGGTCTCCAAGATACGTACAAGGGAGCTTCCCTTTTTCACTGTCCAATCGGCGAGCTCTCCACACGTCATGTCAATGAGGTTCGGTTCTGAGACCCGGGCAAGTTCACTTCTGGCCTGACCTACCGTCTTCGGCTCAGGCCATATCGGTGCGTCCGCTCCGGCAGCTCTATGGTTGGCAATAGGGAAAAACACCGCCAACCCGATGACGGCAGAGAAAAGGAGTTTTATCGCATTCCCGCGAATTCGATTCAGGCCGGTTATCTCAGCATGCACCATTGACATTTAGTACCCATTAATGCTATAAATTCCTATATCCACTGTTCACGACAACGACTTTGCTGATTGCGATTGATAGACTACGTGCCGCCACCGGTGATGGAAACAGCATTGGGTGTGGTGCAGGGGACCGAAGGATGGGCCCGATCCCCGTCCCGGCGGGACAGGGTCATGTCCCCGCTGGGATTGGCGACGTTAATAGAGTTCGTTCCGCCGTTTTTTCCATGGGTTCCTCCTCACCCCCGGGCTTGACCCGCTGATTCCAACGGGGTCTACGTGTTCCGCAGCGAAGATCCATGGATGGCCCGCCGGACGCTTGCGACGGGGTCAAGCCCAGCTATGGGGAAGTTAGAGCCTGCGGCTTTTTTGTTCCCCGCCGTTACAAACAATGTCGACCTGTTTTTTCGATTCGGTCGGCAATAGTCATCCGAAAGTCGACATTCCACCCCACCATTGCCGGGGGATTGGCGAACCATCGGCACAAATGGACCGTCCGACAGGCCCGCTGACAAACGGCCAAAACAAAACCGCCCGGGCGAACCCGGGCGGCTGTCGTTTTCTCGTCGTGCGCTGGTGCTATTCGCGGTTGCCGAACAGGCTCAGCAGCATGATGAACAGGTTGATGAAGTCGAGATAGAGCGTCAGCGCGCCCATGATCGCCTTCTTGCCGGCGATCTCGGAGCCGTCGAGCTCGTTGTAGAGCGACTTGATGCGCTGGGTGTCGTAGGCGGTCAAGCCGACGAAGACCAGGACGCCGATCACCGAGATGGTGAAGTGCAGCGTCGAGCTCTGCAGGAAGATGTTGACGACCATGGCGATGATGATGCCGATCAGGCCCATCATCAGGAACGAGCCCATGCCGGTCAGGTCGCGCTTGGTCGTGTAGCCGTAGAGGCTCATGGCGGCGAAGGTGCCGGCGGTGATGAAGAAGACCCGCGTGATCGAGGCGCCGGTATAGGCCAGGAAGATGTAGCTCAGCGACAGGCCCATCAGCGCCGAATAGACCCAGAATAGCATTTGCGCCGTCGAGGCCTTGATGGCGTTGATGCGCGCGCTCAGGAAGAAGACGAAACCGATGGGTGCCAACATGACGATCCAACGCAGCCCCGTGCCATGGATGGCCTGCATCAGTTCCATCGATTGCGAGGCGGCGAAGGCGACCAGTCCGGTCATCGCCAGCCCCATGGTCATGTAGTTGTACACCTTGAGCATGTATTCGCGCAGGCCGACGTCGATACCGGCCGCATGGGCCTGGGCATCGGTCATCCGTTCCGTGCGCAGGGTAAACTTGTTGTCAGGTCCGAGAGCCATGGAAATCCACTCCTCAATTCTCAACATACGGGCGCTCAGCCCACCTCAGGTTAATATGGCAAGATGCGAACCAAAAGCAACAGGTTTCGGGACCGCCACCAAAAGGTCACAATCTGTTGAAACCCGCCGCAACCCAGGCGTTCGCGGTTTACGGGGCCGGTTCACTCGTTGCGCAGATGCCCAGACGCCTTCTCGCCAAGGGCGATCCAGGTGCCCATCAGGCCGACCGAAAGGGTCACGGCGATGCAAACCAGGGTTGTCGCCCCGACCACGTGGGGCAGGAAGATCCAATCGGCGCGCATCAAAAAGCGGATCACCGCCCAGGCGGTGAGGGTGCCGATGCCCGCCGATATGGCGCCGGTGAAGAGCCCCAGCATGCCGTATTCGATGAGGTAGAGGCCGACGATGCGGGGTCGCGTGGCGCCGAGGACCTTAAAAACGACGGCGTCATAGACGCGGCGCTGGTGTTCCGAGGCGATGACGCCGGCGAGGACGATGGCGCCGGCGACCAGGGTCAGGGCCGCCGTGCCGGTCACCGCGGCACTGATGCCGGCGAGGATGCGGGCCGCCGCATCGAGGGCGTCGCGGACCCGGATCGCCGAGATGTTGGGGAAGGGGTCGGTGGCCGCCTTCTCGACCGCATCCTCGAGGCCGACCGGCGCCTCGATGGCGGCGATGTGGCTGTGCGGCGCGGTTTCGAGGAGGCCCGGCGCGAAGACGATGGCGAAGTCGAAGCGGAGACTGCGCCAGTCGATCTCGCGGAGCGACATGACCTCGGCCGTGATCTCGCGGCCCAAGACGTTGAGGCTGAGGGTGTCGCCGAGGCCGATGCCGAAACCGCGGGCCAGGCCGGCGTCCAGCGATATGGCCGGCGGTCCCGCATAATCGGCCGGCCACCAGGTGCCGGCGGTCACCTTGGAGGCGACCTCCTCTTCATGGACGGCGTAGGTGAGCGCCCGGTCGCCGCGGATGGCCCAACCGCTTTCGGGCGCCACCGTGGCCTCTTCCACGGGCACGCCGTCGATCTTGACGATGCGTCCCCTTAATGATGGCACCCGGCGATAACCGCTGGTCCCCTCGACGCCGGTGACGGCTTGATCGAAGGCTTGTGTCTGATCGGGCTGGATGTCGATGAAGAAGAAGGCCGGCGCCCGGTCGGGCAGGCGCTCCTCGATCTGGCGGCTCATGTTGCCCTCGATGAGCGTGATGGCGACCAATACCGTAAGTCCAAGACCCAGCGAGGTGACGATGCCCGGTGTCGCCGCGCCGCGCCGATACAAATTGGCCTGGGCCAGGCGCAGCAGCACCGCGATCGCCGGGCGGATGCGCCGGGCCAGCTTCATGACCACCTGGGCGCCGCCGCGCAGCAGGCCGACGGTAACGAGGGCGCCGCCGACGAACCAATAGGCGAAGTAGCGATCGTTGGCGGTGAAGATGGTGAGGACGGCAAGCGCCAGGATGCCGATCACCGTCGCCGCCACGTAGCCCCGTTGCGGGCGCCCTTCCGGCGGGCTGATGCGAGACCGGAACAGTTCGCCGGCCTTGACGTCTCTCGCCTTGGCCACCGGCCACAGGGCGAAGGTGGCCGCCGCCAGCAGGCCAAAGACCGCGGCCAGGGCCGCAGGCTGCCAATAGAATCCGTAAACCGGCTTGACCGGCAGCTGGTCCTTGACCGCCTCGATCAGCAGCCACGGCGCGCCGATGCCGATGGCCTCGCCGATCAAGACGCCGAGCAGGCTCAAGACCATCACCTGCAGCATGTAGATGCGAAAGACCAGGTAACCGGGGGCGCCAATGCATTTCAAGGTGGCAATCGTCGCAACGCGGCCGGCCACGTAACTGCGCACGGCGCCGGTGATGCCGACGCCGCCGACCAAAAGGATGGTGAGGCCGACGAAGGACAGGAACAGGGTCATCCGATCGATGAACCGCTGCACGCCGGGCGCCGCCTCCTCCGTCGAACGGATGCGCCAGCCGGCGTCCGGGAAGGTCTCGATGAGGTCGTCCTTCCAGCTTTCGAAATCGCGGCCCTCGGGAAGCAGGAGCCGGTGGTGATAGCGGATCTGGCTGCCCGGCTGCACCAGGCCCGTCGCCTCGAGCGCCTGCAGGGAAACCAGGAGCCGGGGCCCGAAGCTGAACACGGTGGCGACCCGGTCCGGCTCCTTGATGACCGTGCCCCGGACGTCCAGCTCGAGTTCGCCGAGGCGGACCCGGTCACCGATGGCGACACCGAGACGGGTCAACAGGTTCTCGTCGACGAGCGCCCCCCAGACACCGTTCTGCCGTCCGATCAACTGGCCGGGGGGCAGAGGCGGTACCGTCTCCACAGAGCCGACCAGGGGATAGGCGCCGTCGACGGCCTTCAATTCGACCATGGCCCGTTTGTCCCGCGTTGCCGCCGGGCGGACCATGGCCCGCATCTTGACGACCTCGGAATAGCCCCGCGACTGGCCGACGAGATGGGCCCTTTGCCCGTCGCCGGCCGGCCGGTGCAGCAGCCGGAGATCGACGTCGCCGCCGAGCAACGTCGCCCCGTCCGCCTTGAGCCCGGTGATCATCGATTGGCTCAAACCGCCGACGGCGGCAATGGCGGCGACACCGAGGATGATACAGGCGAGGAAGACGCGGAAACCCTTGATGCCGCCTCTCAGTTCGCGCCGGGCCAGGGTCCAGACGAGCCCCGCTTCGCGCAATGGGCGTTCGCGCAACGGGTCTTCACTCATCGGGCCTTCGCCCATCGGGGCGTCATTGCGGCCGGCCTCAGTCATCGGCCGCCGCCATCTGGGCGCCGACGATGCGCCCGTCGGCGAGTGCCACGATGCGCGAGCAGCGATCGGCCAGTTCAGGCGCGTGGGTGACCAGGATCAGGGTGGTGCCGTGGGTATTCTGCAGATCGAACAGGAGCTTGATGATCTCCTCGCCGGTTCCCTGGTCGAGGCTGCCGGTCGGCTCGTCGGCCAAGAGAATGCGCGGTCCGGTGACGAAGGCGCGGGCCACGGCGACGCGCTGCTGTTCGCCGCCCGATAGCTGCCCCGGGTAATGGGACAGGCGGTGACCGAGGCCGACCGCCTCCAGCTGCTCGCGGGCCCTCTCCATGGCCTGGCCGGTACCGGCGAACTCGATCGGCAGGGCCACGTTCTCGAGCGCCGTCATCGTCGGCACCAGGTAGAAGTTCTGGAAGACGATGCCGACCTGGTCGCGGCGGAAGCGGGCCAGGCTGTCCTCGTCGAGGTCCGAGACCGCATGGCCGGCCGCCTCGACGCGCCCCGAGGTGACCGCCTCGAGACCGGCGATGACCATCAGCAGCGAGGTCTTGCCGGAACCGGAGGGGCCGACGATGCCGACCGTTTCGCCGGCCTCGATTTCGAGGTCGATGCCGCGAAGAATGTGCACCGCTCCGGCATCGCTGTTAAGCTCCAGATGGACGTCGTCCAGTTTCAATACTCGTGCGGGGAAATCTTCAGACGTCATGAGCCGGTTTTGTCCTGTCCTTCTCGAAGGGGAGATCCCTCCTTCGAGGCCATATGGCGCCTTGCGCCGGGTTTTCAACGCATGCCTTCTCGTTTGTGCGCTGACCGTGGCGCTTCCCGTCCACGGTGCGCCTCTCAAGTTGCTGATGTTAGGGGACAGCCTGACCGCTGGTTACGGATTGTACAAGGGCGAATCGATACCGGCGCAACTGCAGCGGACCCTGCGCGCGGAGGGCCTGGACGTCACCATCATCAATGCCGGCGTATCGGGCGACACGTCGGCCGGCGGGCTCGCCCGCCTCGCCTGGTCGCTGGCCGAAAAACCGGATGCGGTGATCGTCGAGCTCGGTGCCAACGACGGCCTTCGCGGCCTCGATCCGGAAGAAACCTACCGCAACCTGGACACCATCCTGCGCCGGATCCGCGCCACGGGGACGCCGGTGCTGCTCGCCGGCATGCTGGCCCCCCCCAATCTGGGGCGCGAATACGGTGACGAGTTCAACGCGGTGTTCCCACGGCTCGCCAAGGAGCACGGCATCCCCCTCTACCCGTTCTTCCTGGAAGGTGTTGCCGCTCAACCCGAACTCAATCAAGACGACGGCATCCACCCCAATGCGGCCGGCGTTGACGTCGTCGTCCGTTCGATCCTCGAGGCGGTCCGGAGCCTGCTGGCCGAGGTCCGATGACAGGATCGTGACCGTGGAAAATTCACCGGTGCGTTCCGCCGAAATCCCCCTATGATGGATGAAATCGAGAGGCAAACGGTGAACCGGCCCAAGACCCACGACCACACGCCCTTCCAAATGGCCTATTCCGGGGCCGTCGACTGGCCGGGGATCGCCAAGCAGTTGGAAGATCGGCTTGAAATTCGACTCCGACCCTTTGCCGGGCATGACGCGGCTGGACTTCATCTATGCCACCGACGCCCTCGGCGAGGATTTGTCCAGCGTCCTGACCTATCTGCGCCAGCGGACCGGCATCGTCCATTGGGTCGGCGGCGTCGGCGCCGGGATTTGCGCCGGCGACCGCGAGTTCTTCGCCCGCCCGGCCGTCGCTGTGATGACCAGCGACTTGCCGTCGGACTCCTTTTGTGTCCTGCCGACCCTCAAAAAGGATGTCGGCGATATGCCGGACAGTGTCCGCTCATGGATGAAGAGCGCCACTCCGCCGTTCGGTGTCGTCCACGGCGACCCCATGAACCCGCGGATCACGACGCTGATCGAAGACCTGGCCACGAAAATCGAACAGACGACACTCGATCTACCCGGGTTCCTCGTCGGCGGTTTGTCGGCGGCCATGGACGGCCAGCCTTATCAAGTGTCCGACGAGGTCACCCAGGGCGGTTTGTCGGGGATATTGTTTTCCCCTGAGGTGGAAGTGGCGACCGGCCTCACCCAGGGATCATCGCCGATCGGTGACCAACACCGGATCGACGAATGCGTCGACAACGTCATTATGGTGCTCGACGGGAAACCGGCCGTCGACGTCCTCAAGGCCGACGTTGGCGAACTGCTGGCCCGGGACCTCAGCCGCATCCAGGGATATATCCACACGGCTTTTCCGATCAGCGGGTCGGACACCGGCGACTACGTGGTGCGCAATTTGATGGGCGTGGACCTCGATCGCGGCTGGGTGGCGGTCGCCGAGGAACCGGTCCAGGGGCAATCGGTCCTTTTCGTCCGCCGGGACCCGGAAGCCGCCGCCCAGGACCTGGTCCGTATGGCCGAGAACCTGAAGGCGCGCCTGCCATCGGCGCCGCGTGGCGGCCTCTATTTCTCCTGCGTCGCCCGGGGGCCCAACCTGTTCGGCGAGGAGGGGCGGGAAACCCAACTGATCAACAGTGTTTTCGGTGATTTCCCATTGGTCGGTTTCTACGGGAATGGCGAAATCTCGAACAACCGGCTATATGGATATACGGGCGTCCTATCTCTGTTCCTGTAACCCCGCGACGTTCCGAAAGCCTACGTTTCACAAGAATTACCGGACCAATTCCATGAAGATGAACGAACTCGGCGAGACCGGAATCCAGGTCAGTGACATCTGCCTCGGAACCATGACCTTCGGCGAGCAGAACACGGAAGCCGATGCCCACGCGCAACTCGATATGGCGCTCGATCACGGCGTCAACTTCATCGACACCGCGGAAATGTACGCCTTTCCGGCCCGGGCCGAAACGCAAGGCCTGACCGAGGCCCACGTCGGGTCCTGGCTGAAGGCCCGTAGCAACCGCGACAAGGTCGTCCTGGCGACGAAGATAACCGGTCCCGGGGCCCGCTTCGACCATATCCGCGATGGCCAGATGCGGTTCGACCGCGAGCAGATCCGGCGTGCCGTTGAGGGCTCGCTCAAGCGCCTGCAAACCGACTACATCGATCTCTATCAGACCCACTGGCCGGAACGGCCGTCTAACTATTTCGGGAAACTCGGTTATGAGCACGACGACAATGAGACCGACTGGACCCCGTTCGAGGAGACGCTCGAGGCCATTGCCGACGAAATCAAAGCCGGTCGCATCCGGGCCTTCGGGGTTTCCAACGAATCCGCCTGGGGCCTGATGGCGCAGCTACGACTGTCGGATAGCGGATCACGGCCCCGCGTGGCCTCGGTGCAGAACGCCTATAGTCTCATCTGCCGGCAGTTCGAGGTCGGTCTCGCCGAGACGGCGATCCGTGAGAATTGCGGCCTGTTGGCCTATTCACCGCTGGCTTTCGGGGCGTTGACCGGTAAATACCTTGCCGGCGAGCCGCCGGCCGGTTCCCGAATCCAGCGTTTTCCGGCGTTCCAGCGCTACTTCAAGCCGAAAGCCGTCGAGGCGACGGCGGCCTATGTCAATCTGGCCCGCGATTACGGTCTGGACCCGGCGCAGATGGCCATCGCCTTCGTCCGCTCACGCCGTTTCGCCACCAGCACCATCATCGGCGCAACCACCCTCGATCAACTGCGGGACAACCTGGGTGCCGGAGAAATAAACTTGTCCGCCGACGTCCTGACGGCGATCGAGGCCATCCATCGGGACAACCCGAACCCTGGGCCCTGACCCGCTGCATTCCTGAAGGCCGAACCCATGCGTCTTTTCATCGCCGTCCCGCTTCCGCCGGAGATCCGAGCCGGATTGGCCTCTCTTCAGGGCGGCTTGCCCAACGTGCGCTGGACGGAGCCCGAGAACATGCATATCACGCTTCGTTTCGTTGGCGAGACGGATGGCGGCGGCGGGCGCGATTTGGATGCTGAGTTGGCATCGGTTCAATTTGCACCGTTCGAACTGTCGATGACCGGCATCGGTTGTTTCCAGAAGAGACGCAAGGTTCACACATTGTGGGCCGGCGTCGAATCATCGCCCGAGTTGTCGGCGCTCCAGGAACGGGTCGAACGGGCAACGATCCGTGCCGGCTTTGATCCCGAAGGGCGGAAATTCAAACCGCACGTGACCCTGGCCCGTTTCCGTCACGGTGCCGGTGCGCAAGTTGGCGGTTTCATGGAGGTCCACAATGCCTACCGTTCGCCGCCGTTTACCGTCGACCACATAACGCTGTTCGAGAGTCATCTCAGTCACGATGGACCACGGTATGTTTCGCTAACCGAATATACCGCGACCCTACCCGAAGCGAATTAAAACGCCGCCTCGATCACATCCGCCAAATCCGCCATGGCCGTGAAAACGTCCGACGCCCCTGCGTCGCGCAGCATTTCCGCATAACCGGGACCGCAATGGCTGCCCCCGGAAAAGCCGAATACCCGCATGCCGGCACGGGTCGCCGCCTCGACGCCAAGCGCCGAATCCTCGATGACCAGGCAGTCCATGGGATCGGCACCCATTTCCCGGGCGGCCATAAGAAAAAGGTCGGGGGCGGGTTTGGCATGAGCAACCATGTCGGCACTGAATATCGCACCCTCGAAGAAACCGAGGAGTCCCGTGGTTTGGAGGTTGGTGCGGATTTTTTCCGTAATCCCCGAAGACGCGACGCACCGTCGGATGTGAGATTCTTCCAGAAACGAAATAATGCCGGGAAGCGGCTTCAGATCCTGGGCGAAGGCAACGATGTCCCGTTGCCGAAGGGTCGCCAGGAAATCTTCCGGCAGGCAGGCGCCATCACCGGTGAGTTCCTCCAACATCTTATCGAGGCTGTAGCCCGTGAACCGCCGACGACATTGCTGGGCGGAGATTTCCACCCCGTGGTGGTGCAAATGGGCGGCCAGGCTTTCGGACGCGATCATCTCGCTGTCGACGAGAACCCCGTCGCAGTCGAAGATCAGCAGGTCCGGCGGACGTCGGTTCAACAACCGAATTTACTCAAGGTTCGTTCCACACCGGAAACGTAATGGCCGCCGAACAGCCGGACATGGACCAGAAGCGGATAGAGATTGTAGATGTCGCGCCGTTCCTCGAAAAACCCCGGTTTCATCGGGCGAAGTTCCCGATATCGGCCGAAGAAGGGATCACCGAAGGTGCCGAACATAGTGGTGAAGGCGAGCTCGATCTCCGGATCGGCGTAGTAGATGGCAGGATCGATAAAGCCGCTGATCCGCCCGCCATAGGCCAAAACGTTGCCGGTCCACATGTCGCCGTGGATCAGACTCGGCCGCGGAGGCTCGCCGATCCACCCATCGATGCGGGCGGCGAACTGATCGATGCGGTGCATCACCCGGCCGGGAAGGCGCCTAGCGGCGACTCCCTCGCGGGCCATGAAAAGCAGCCGGTGATCGCGAAAAAAAGACACCCATGATTGGCTCGGCGGGTTCGGTTGATGAAGGCCGCCGATGACCGTATCGCGTTCGAGGCCGAATTGCCCGGCGGTCACGTCATGAAGCGCCGCGACCAGGTCGGCGGCGTGGGTCTCGGCGCTCGCATTCAATCCGCCGCCTGCCGGCAGATGGGTCATGATCAAAAGCGTTTCGTCGGCGAAAAGGACTTCGGGAACGGGAAGGGCGCTGTGCTCCCTCAGGTAACC
>Ga0209259_1000198_pt1 | contig 16686 bp, 14 predicted proteins | sample WorMetGr2BELIZE1_FD_187417 | JGI IMG/M metagenome (GOLD analysis project Ga0209259, IMG submission 187417) | Marine gutless worms symbiont microbial communities from Max Planck institute for Marine Microbiology, Germany - Inanidrilus... ...
GACCAGGCAGAATAAGTGCCACTTCGCTCAACACTTTCTTCTTTTGATTACCTGCAGCTTTGTGGTTGTAGTTTCATAATAACAAGTGGTCAAGTAATTTTACATAAGGCAGCATCGCCACCACAGACGGATGGTTCAACTGTATTCACCAGGTGGCGCCAATGTGCCCTCCCATGAGTCCACACAAGTTCACAACCTAGATGGCAAATCGATCAGTTCAGCCGTTTTTTGCACAGCTCACGGCATAAAGTCCCTATATTTCACAATGGGCGCCCCTTTCCCTCAAAATTGTCCCTTCCCATGGGAATCTGGACCACATCGACCTCATGATTCCTTGGGTCCATCTGAACGCACAACCCAAACGGCATCTCGCTCGGTTCAGCCATTATTGCACAGATGACCGCAGAGAGTCCCTATACTTTACAATGGGATGCCTCTTTCACCCCTCAAAATTGCCCCTTCCCACGGGGATCTGAACCCCTATCAAATTCATGGTTCCCTGGGTCCACCTGAGTCCTCAACTCAAATGGCATCTCGATCGCTTCAGCCGTTTTTGCACGGCTCACCAGTGCGACAGACCAACAGACCACATTACTTGGTCGGTATCAATAGGCCTCATCTACGTTATGTAGTACTGCAATGCAACCTAGTAACAAAGTGCATATTTGTATAACACAAAAGAAAAGTCCTAAGACACACTGAATATTGTGTACAGGCTGTGTAAAAAGTTGAGCTTTCATACAGTGCCAATAACCTTGAATGAAAGCACAGAGAACTAGTAGTGGTAGACATAAAATAATTAACACTGCCTGGCACAGTACTGTAAAGATGTGTTGTGGCCAACAATACATTATGTACTTATAAAATAAACACTGTCAGGACGTTTGAGTTTTGACTGACAGTTTATAATGAACAAACTAAAAGTTTAACAATTCATTACATTTCGCGTGAGGCATAGCCGAGGCAAAATGTATATTGGTCACTGTGTGTCTGTCTGTCTGTGCCTCACCAAATTCACACACTATTGCACGGACCGGGTGTAACTTGGGGAATGGTAGTTGTGCACTACTGGGCGAATTTGCAATCGGTGCACGGGTTCCATTGCCATGACAACATAGTGCCGAACGTGAAATGTCAGCGAGTGCTCATGCTCGTGTTCACTCCATGCCTGGTTAGACTTACTAACAAGACCAGGCAGTTACTGTTACTGTGACTGAGAGAAACAACTGGGAGACAAACCGTTAGACACACTCTGGGTCAGCTCTTGGTTTCTCTCTTCTGCCTCCTGTAACCTCTGCAACCAGTATCGGCAAACACACCATCAGACTGATATCTCAGAAAGTCAGGAGTTCAATGCCAGCAACCTCCAGAAAGTTGACAACTGACAATCTTCTCAGCCTCCTACCCTCAGCAGCTAGTCTGAGCAGCAGAACAAGGGCACATTGAGGCTGAATTGGACAGCTGTAAGCGCCTAGTGACTCTTTCGACTTACAGGCGCTATACGAATAACTGTATCTATCTATCTATCTATTGAGGGTGAAACTGGCTGTCAATGTAAGCTGGAGACAGCTGTAGTTCAGTCCGTAGCCTTGGACTGTGAATAACGTATACCCTGAAACACGTGGGTACAAACAAACACATAAGGCTGGGCTCACACTACAGGCAAGACAAACTGATACTGGAAACTAAAGGCTTGTCTCACACATGCAAACAAGAGTTACTGTAGATGAATTAATCTTACAAATATAGATCCATGGTTGTTACTAAAGTTTAATGGCACTTTCAACACAATTTAGATTATATCACACCTTCAGAGTAATAAAATTGTAAAAAGTCATATTTTCGCAAAGTTCTGAGTAGAGTTCATCAATGTTAGTAGGATAATAAGCTTAATGTAGAAAATATCTGTAAACTGTGCAATTAGGCTGTATTGTGGGTTAAGGTAAGTTGGTGAATTATAGTTTAACATTGTTTCCAAGAGAAATTATCTTATATTACATATTTAATGATTATAACTCATCATACAAATTAACACTTTTAATGAAATCAATAACATTTTTGTAAGTGAAGTGACTGAAGATATTTTTAACGTTAGCATGAGAACAGTCCTGATGTTGCCAATAGTTATAAGAGGTACATGCTATTGATCTCAGTCTACAAACACATGAAGCATAGAACGAACAACAAATCAGCAAGCACCTGTTGTAAATCAGAGATCTCCTGACGTAAGATGTCCTCACGACGGCCGTGTTCCTTCTCCATCCGACTCAAGCTCAGCTGCAGGTCTTCTATCTGTTGTCACAACAACAACTACAGCCGTGTTGTCATCAGATTCAGCCAATATCTCTATGCCAGGTGTCTAATAGGCAACCATGTGACACCCGTACAGGGTATGTTCACAATTTTGTGTCATAATCTCCAACCTTGAGATATTCATCTGATAATCAACAGCATGGAGTTTCACACAAATCAGTGGACGATCTTTTGCGAACTGCCAGAAGTTGATCGACACAGTGCAGTGCAGATGTTGACTCAGACAAAGTTCTGATAGGTCTCAAGTAGATGAATCTGTCTGACCATGGCCGTCACTAAACCCCTGCAACTCCTGCTGCTGCAAGGGGCCTCTGCAGTTAAGGGGCCCCGAGTTGTCACATTGAAAATATTAATTGAACCATGTTAACTGAAAGTTACAAATAATAATGGTATATGTATAAAAAAATATCCCAATATACCAACAAACACATTCCTCATATTTCCAATATCTAGTTTCTTCTCACTATTTCACATTGCTATATCAATCTTTTAGTTAACATTACAAGCACATTTGTTGTCTTGATTAAGTTTATATTGAATACATACAGGGTGATTCATAATTAGTGGACCCCTTTAGTCATTACTGTTTAACTAATAGTAATAGTAATCAGCAGAATTTTATGAAACTTTGGCCACAGTTGTCTCAGACTTTGACACATTGAATGCAGGAAATATTTCCCGTCATACCCTCAAGATGGATGCATTGTACTGTGTAAGATCATGTGGCCTTGTGAAGATGTCGGGCACTTTACTGAAACAAAAGGTAATTTGCAACAAACATAGCCTAAAGTAAAGTCTCAAATGCACATAAACGCAACATGTGCATGTTAATCAGAGTTAATATTAGGGCAGGCTGTGTTCAAAGTAGCCGCATTTCACCTTGACGCAAGCATGAAGATGAGTTCGCCACTGCTTAACTGTGAAAAATGTGGTGAGGTACTGGCTGGACTGCCCTGACACTCAGCAAGCATGGCTGGAAATTTTTGGTACCACTGAGCCACTGCCTTTGTCTATTCTCTGAATATTTCCAGGTACATTGTTGCTGTGGCAAAAACGTATTTTGTAACAGCTTGGTGTGTATGCCATCAGATCGTGCACAAATGTACACAATGCAACACAGAACATTTCTAATAATTTTTCCTCTTATCCCCCAGACAATCATCACATCTCAGATGATGTCTATTGGAGGAAGGCTATCAGCAACGACAACAGTGGCATCAACCTGACTGAGCTGCATCATCTTGTCACGCTTGGCTTGCTGTCGACACTCGTCCAGTGCTTCTCTCAGCTGCTCCTTAGCCGCAACCTCAACATCCAACGCAGCCTTCTGGGCCTCGGTGACGTGCGTCACCCGCGCCTTGTTCAACTCCGATATCTCTCTGCGTCATCATCACAACTAGCACAGCTACAGTACATCATCATCATCATCACCGTTATTATTAGACTGCATCACAGGTTGGGGGGTTATCACCATGCAATAAGTATGAGTGAATGAGGCGGGAATGACCAATGTGGAGTCTGTTGAGTAGGATGGAATCGTAGCGGGAAATATTTTTGCTATGCTTGACAATGCCAACAGTGGGGTAAATAGAATGAAGTTTATTACCCTCGCAACAGTCCCATATATCTTGCCATTTGTCTAAACAGAACTTGGAAACACATGGTATAAGTTCACGTGCTGGTAGCTTTATATTTGTAATGGGAAAAGAAAGAGCTACTTTTGCTGCAGTGTCAGTCCTCTCATTGCTATGAATATTGACATGACTGGGTATCCAGCATAAAATGATTGGTTTGCCAGTGTTAGCAAGATGAATGTAATCCTTTATAATATTTTTCACAATATCTATTTCGAGCTTAAATCTACTTATAGCTTCCAGGCTTGAGATGGAGTCCGAAAAAAATAATAAAATTCTTCTCTTTACTACGGCAAATGAGAGTGAGTGAGTAGTCTCTTAACGGCAAATCAGCACATTATAGGCTATTCAGTACCATAAATGGTGGATAGTAACAGATTAAGTGTGTAAGAATAAAATCTGACTAGCGGCTACTCTACATGGTTCACGGCCAGGGGTGCAATCCGCATCGCTCATTATGACGTCATTGTTGACGTCATAACTCAGAAAACTATAAGAGATAGAGAAAAACGGAGACCACCTCGCCCCGTGAAATCCTCTGAGCTACCCAATGGTGAAAACCGCATCGCTCTACGACAACTTTTGCAAAAGTGGAAATTAGGTCATTTATGACGTCATAATTTGGGTTCAAGATGGAAGTTGCAAAAAATGGCTCGAGAGAATTTTAGTATTGGTGCATTCTACAATATAACCAAAAATCAGGACAATCCGATCAAAACTGTAGGACGAGATAGTTTTTTGAGCCGCAAACCCCTAAAAATACAAGTTTTTTAGGGGTCATTCAGCCCCAAGGGGGCGCACAGCCCCTATATTCTAGGGGACACAACTAGACCCAGACATATAACGTATGTCCTAGTTTGATCGAAATCGGATCAAAGACGGCTGAGAAAAACTCTGCACAAACAAACAGACAGATAGACAGACAGACAGACAGACAAACCAACAGACACTACGAAAATAATGGTCACTTGGCCGTGAACCAATAATAGGTAACAAATGATAAAAACTTTAGTGTAAAATCAAGGTTATAGAGCTAATATAAAATTAAAGAAACAAACATTACAGTTGGTGGGGGTTTCCTTGATAAAATTAATTACAGAGTGATTGTCAATGCTTTAGCTGAGAGCGCTGCAGCAGTTGGACTGTGTTGCATGCAAAATGCTGTCTTCCTGAAAGAAAAATTGCCATCGGTAATGTGTCTGATAGTGTCTAACATTTGTTGAGATAGTAAGGTATCCCATTAGGACTTTCATTCCAGGTTTGACAAAGAACAACTCCCATCTTTTACACAGCGACCGACACCGTGACAAACTTGGTTAATATACAGCATGTGGGTAACGGACAGCAGGATGCTATGCTCACTTCCTAGGTCCTGTCTGGTGCACCCAGTCAATCGTTTTGACAGTAAAGGGTGGTTCAGCTGTAACTGGGTGATATTTTAATGTGTTTTGTGTGTTTTTGGTAATAAAACATGCAGCATTTAAGTGAAAAGACGCAATTTCCGGGTTTCCTGTTTCCCCAGGTAGTGCAAAGCACTAGTTAGGTAGGTGAGAAAATGAAGTAGTTTTGATTGCCTACTTTCTTGGTAACATTTATGCCAAAAATTGTGGTAATCAAACCATGTGTGTCAAGATTATAGCAAGTCAAAGGTGGGACGTTATTTGAGACACATCGTACAGCCCTGGACACAGTTAGCTCTTGGATCAAAAAACAGCTTGACCGCTACAGCCGTTACAACACAGTTTATCAGAGAATCCAACAAGATTCAAACCCTGGTCTCCAAGACTGTTTGAAGGTCACCACAATTTTCATACTCCAATATCAAACCTGACGAGCCAAAGAATATGACATCAGTCAATGCTCAGATATCTTCAGTAATTCTGGCTCTGTTTGGTATACAAACCAATTTAGGATCTAGTTGTAACCACAATTTGCTAGCAGACAAAACATATAACCTATACAAATGGCATAAAATGTTCCCCTGAAAAAAGCTCAGCAAAGACCTGTATGCATTATCCAGAGTCACTTTAATGCTTCGATGTTTCTCTTGGGCATCTTCTAACTCACTCTGAAGCACAAAATACACCAACGATAATAATTCCAAAAATAATTAAATGGATCGACACATCTCACAGTACAAAGAATATGTAACGACGATGTGATCTCAAAGCAAGTACAGTCACACAGTGTCTGTTCAGCAAATAGTATAAACTGGTACTGGCTAAATTTCAGTGACGCTCTGAAGCTGGGAAGGTAACCGCAGGCCTGGCAGAAAGTAATGGCAGCCTACTGATGGGTTTATGACTAATGTCACATGTGGGCTGTCTGCCTTGGAAACTGGAGATCACCATTAGTTTCCCTACGGTCCACGAGGGACAACGGGAGCACCTTTACCTTACAGTCATGCAGCCATTAGCACTGATATGCTGACAACATACGCTGATTAATAATGGTAATGCGTAAAACTTCTTCATAATGACATTAATACTTGGGAAAGAAAACAGAAACTAAAACCACCAATAAAATAAAATTATGCTGCTGTTAAATTACTAGAACTGGAAACTTTCTTTTAAGTCTCCTAAACGTTTTGTACAGTTTACTAAAATGCAACAAACACACACATAATAAGCTGCCATTTAGGAATGATTTCAAATGCTTCTGTACTGACAAGCAGAGCCTGATAGTTTGGAATTTTGGACACATACTAATGAACATAGAAGGCAGTGCCAGTTGTGAAGTAATGGTGGAACAGATATAAGAAAGCAGAGGACAGTGTGATTGTGCAACACAAAGCACAGGACAAGTTGGATGGACAACATATCAATACAGTGGACTAATTTGAAAGCAGTGAAGTTGCTGATGGCAAGAGATCGCCAGTCATTGCAAGCAAACAGTGTTACAAATTTTGTTTATAAATCTTTAAATTCATTACTGATTCTATCTGTCAAAGCTTTTGCTGACACTTACAGAGACTGCAGCCTTCAAGTGTCTAGGTTTTTATGGCAGCTTACAAATGTTGACTTCTAGTCATCACACACTGTAGCCACCTTTAGTCTGTTGATTTCTTCTTCCTGTCCCTTGACCAATATGTTGAACTGGCTGATCGTATCTAAAAAAATTTTTTTAAACAACCCTTTATCAAAGAAACACGAATCAATTTTCTATTATATACCATCTCGAAGGCAGATGCAGAAAATGTCAGTGGAATTTTTTTCTGTACATGCCTCCGATTCACTTGTCACATATGGCACAATGCAAATCTGTTTTGCACAACTGAACAACTGACTGGTAGTATTAGAACATTTAGCCAAAAACTCCTATCATGCGCAACTAGAATAGTGGTGTGACTATTGGCCAAACTGATGTGCCGCTGTGGCAAACATCAACCACTAACATCAAACCTGCTGTAACCCCAAACCTACTAATCCTAACCTGAATCCCTAACTTTCCCACTTTTGCACAAAAAACTCACTGTTATCGCATACCTGCATCCCAAAGTAACCAAAAAGCAAATAATGTAAAATTATAAAAACATGTTTTGGTATGATTTTGCATGCTGTTAGTGAGCCGATGCATTAATTAGTTGCACCGCGAGAAAAGTACCACATGCAATCAGATACGTTCAAGTCACTGAAGATGGAGAAGGCCACAACTTTCAAAGGCAACTTTCCGTTTAACATTACACTGTATCGTTATCATATCAACTCTTTGCCTTACTCAGCAACTGGAAACTCTGCACTTTTGCAATAATCCATTATATGCACTGCATAATTTGCAAATCTCAAATTTTGATCTTCTGTCAATAACAAATTTTGACTATGTAACCAAATCAAACAATTATGAAGGCTGAAATAAGTAATCTGTAGATATTACGTACTAATTAATTGCCTTCAGTGCTGTGATACTGTTGGTTGGGCATCAGGAAGAGCATCAGACCCGTAAAAAATTGAGAGATGATCTGCTGGCATGGCTATGTGCCAGAAGCAAGGCGCAAGTGATTTGCATATGGTCCAACTGATGCCAGTGCCACCCCATCATCTCTTGCTTCATTAAAGTCCAGATAGGTTTAACCTGACATTTAACCTGCATTGTAGCAATGCAGGTTTTCCTGAAAAAAGAGGCCATTGAACGGGTGTCTGTCATTATGTACCAATGACAAAAAACAGGCAAATATCAGGAATACATCAAGCCACTTCCAGAAACGTTAATATTACTACATTTTACTATGTTACTTGATAATTTTGCAATTACAATGATACAAACTACACCAACTGTGGTCTTAGTCAAAGCAACCACAGGCTGCACAGACTCAAGTCTCCCAAAATCAGGGCCAAGAGTGTCCAGAATCTTAAGTTGTAGAAGCCTCAGTCTGCAATAATTTACGCAACTATAAGTTCTCACAAAGCCTACTCAAGCAAGGCTGACAACCCCTGCAAATACTTCCACAGCCGATGACTGACATTGATTTTTATATTCCCTTTTTAGTTCTGAATGCCATAGTGGAGAGTTACCAGTGTTTTTCTTTTCAGCTTCAACTTTGCCATCAAGAATGTGTTCCAACCGTTCAATTTCCCCTTTCTGTTCGTCAATTTTTTGCCTGTAAAACACAGCAGCATGCAAACAAGATATGCTCTTTTTTGTTCCGATGCTGTAAAATATAATGACAGAAAAACACACACAAAATTGTGGTTGTGTCAGTAAAATCACTACATATCTTTGCAGAACTGCAATAATCTAGGTTGCTTGCTGTAAATAAAGAAATTGATCACAATACAGAGAATGCAGCTGACTTGCAGCGTAGTTTTCTGCAAAAGAAGAAGAATTTAGGTCAAAATACAGTGCAGTGTGCGTAAGTAATGATAGTCTTTACTGCATATTTATTGTTACTATTCATTAGTCATTCCAAGCTACTCACATGTTTGAATAAACTATTTAACCATTTGGCTATTTTTGGAAATAATCAAGTCTGACAAATTGCAGAAGCGTAAAAAAGTGAAAAACTGTGGTGTTTTGGAAAAGGCAAATATGACAGTAAACAATAAAACAATATGCTCAGCTTTGGCAGAAAGCCATGCAGCACTCGGCAGCATTTAAAAATTCTAATAAGTTAATCCGTGAAGCTGACAATGACAAAACTACAGTGCTTAATAAAAGCATGTGAAACAGCATCAAAAATAACGCGACTTAGAGTGATGTTCCACTGTGGAGAAAATCACGATTCAATGTATCCGGTTCCACTATGCCAATTTTCGTGATTGAATTTTTCAGAATGAGCAGTGCTCGTTCTGAAAAATTCTAACTGAAATCGGCAAAAAATCAATAATAGAACGAACACGGCTATTTCAATGTAACCGGTTCCACTGTGCAGAAAATCGGCAGAGCCCAAGCCGATTTTTTTCGGAAGTGAGTGGAGCTTGTGTATATTTATGTCGCGAGCATGCTGTGCATGATGTAATAACCAGTACATCCTCGCTGCTGAGACGGTCATAACAAATGCAGCATGTGCAGCAGCTGCGTTCATATATTCGTCGTCGTCATCTACATCCAGTATTTTCGTCTGCTAAGCAAAACACTCAATCTGTGACGTCAATTTTACATCATTGTCAGTCACGCAGCACGTGACATCGACTAGTTTTCAATCATGATTTTCTGCATAGTGGAACAATGTCTGCCAATTTCAATCACAATTTTCTGCACAATGGAACACCCCCATTAACAGCATTATTGTCTGATATACAGTGTACATGAGTACATGTCACAACCTCAATTTCCACATAAGACTGTAATTTGTAATGTCACAACTCAAATTACTCAACTCAGTGTCATAAACTACTTTTATTGGTTGTGGCACTTACAAGCCTTCAAAATTGCTACTTCCAAACATTATGTTAAATTAAACATATACCAGTTAACCATTGTCAATATATATATTTATTGTATTTTCTCAGTATGATAAGTGCCACTACAGCTCAGTGCTAATGGTCAATATAAGTATTACTGTCATTTACATTTCATTTAAACTCAAACATAACAATCAAATATTGGCAAATGTCCCCCGGTCTATATAAATGTGACACAAACAGAGTCAGGCAGAAAACTATGATTAAGTGTTTGGATAAAAAAACCAAGGTTACTTTGAAGAAGCAATTTGTGTTTCAGATTCTTTCTCCTTTGCACGCAACTTCTTGATCGTGTTGCTGTTCTGCAGCTGCTTCTTTGACAACTTCTCACCTAAAGCATCACAATACACTAATGCACACAGCAACCCATTAAACATGTGGCAGTTTACACTGATGAACATGGTGGTCCAATAAAATGTAGCATATCACACTCGTGTTGGCAATCCATCGAAATGTGATAGGTGATACGAATGGAAATGGTGGTCCATTAAAATGTGCCAGTTTAGAAAATAATTCTACAAAACCTCAACCGATTTGTATAAGTGTTGCACTGATTGAAATGGGAAGAAACTTGATGTGCATTCCTAGTAAAATTTGTCACCCAACCTCACGTGCATACCACCTTGTAAAAGCATCCTGTGGATCAGCAGAGTGGTCTAAATCCTGACAGTGTGTGTACACAGACAACTGAGACAAGCCACAAACACGCCACAAAAGGACAATTTTCACCATCATGTGACTTGACTGCTGTGCTGGGAATACCGCTGCTGACAGTGGTGACTGCAGACTGCTCTGAAGAAACAGCTGCATTTATTCCATCGTGTCATATGACGTGTGCATCTATCTCACATGAGGTGTTGCCATCATACTCATACACTCATACATATATGCATGCATCCATGCAAACGTTTAATTAACGGTGACAAGAGCGGACCTTCTTCCATCAGCTCAGCGATAATCTGTTCCTTCTCTCTGAGCAGTCTCTCCGTGACGGCACTCTCGCTCCTACAACACACGGCATGCACTGTGCTCTATAAGTCATGCTGGTTGTCTGTTAGTCACTGCATTACCTACAAATTGTGACTGCTTACCTGGAAAACATTTCATATTGCCCAACCCCCCTATCTCTGAGTCAACTGCCCATCTTCCATCCAAACCTTATGTTCCTCCAACACAAATATTCTTGCCAGACCAACCCACATCACGTTGCTCAGCTGTTGAAAAAGTACTAGGCTGGTGATGTGGACATTATCTAATTCAGTTCTTTCACCATCAAACTCAGCAGCATACTTGCAATGAAGTCATCATTAAAGACACTAATACACCTTGTAAAATATTTATCACTTTTTTGGCTAACATTAGCCAATGGGCCAAGTTTTTGTGTCTCTTTCTACAGTACATCATTAGTGTGACATCCTCAGACCTTAGACCTTAGTTCTTCCACGTGCAGAAGAAGCAGATTGGGCAACACAGCTTCTTCACTGTGCATGACTAACTGCCACTTCAATAAAATAGCATAAGATAAAAAAAACAGTACAACAACATACAATATGCTATCTCACTGCATATAGAACGACGTCCATTTCTGATGAAGATTAAAAATGTTGACATATCTAAGCATGTTACTAAAGATGACAATAGACACCTGTTTAACGGCCTCTTTTCCAGGACAACCTGGGTAAGCTGGCACCAGGAAGGTATAACCATTCTGAATTGCAATTAAGCAAGAGATGATTGGGTGGCAGTAGCATCAGCTGGATCATATGCAAATCATTTGCACCTCATTCCAGACAGAATTCCAGACAAACTCCAGCACCTCGTTACGTAAAATTTTTTTACAGACTGGATGGACTGCCTGATAACCAATCAACAGTGTCAAAACGCTGACGGTAATTTACTAAAGATGATATTTACATCACACATTTGCTACTCAACAACTTCTTGGACCATAAGTAAAGGGAACACCGCCACAGTTTGGCCACTACTACTATTACTGCATCTGTTTCACGGCCTTTTTTCCAGGACAACCTGGGTAAGCTACTAAGCTGGCATCAGAAAGGTAAACCATTCTGGATTTTACTGGAGCAAGACATGGTGAGGTGGCAGTGGCATCAGCTGGACCATATGCAAATCATTTGCATCTCGCTCCAGACAGATAACCATGCCAGTACCTCACCACTCAGTTTTTACAGGCCAGATGCCCTTCCTGCTGCCCAACCAACAGCGTCAAAGCACTGAAGGCAATAATGTGCCTCTAGACCACCACCACACCACACCACAACCGTTTTACGGCCCTTTTTTCTGGGACCACCCAGGTGAGCCGGTGCCAGAAGAAAACTTCTGGACTTTATGGTGCAAGGGAAGATTAACAGAGGCAGACACACCGACCATCCGGCTGGGCACTACTCCATCCGGACTAACTAGTGCCCACTTATACCATCCCCCCATTTTTTACAGGCTGGATGCCCTTCCTGCCACCCAACCAACAGTGTCAAAGCACTGAAGGCAACTCACACATTTGGATTAGGGAGAAGATGCTAGAGTTCTCCTCAACAGTGTTACCTGCACTGTCTCCGTGCCTCTAGACATCAAAATAAATCCTAATGGCAAAAGGCCGAGTTAGCAGCGTGCGACGTGTTAGTCCCTGAGACAGAGACAATCAAGCACTGACCTTCGCGACACTTCCACCTCTGCATCATGCAGGCTCAGCTTCAAAGCGTCCTTTTCCATGATGGTCATGTGCAGTCGCTTTTCCAGGTCCGCAACTCTCCGTGAACATTCCTGCCGCATCGTCTCCAGGTCAGTTTCACACGTCTGCTCCATCTGCTGCAGTCGACTGCACGCCAACATGGCACACATTAACAGCATGCCAACATTGCATAAATTATCACATCAAACACCGCTGTCTAACTTCATCTGACTTGCCATTATTGTTACTTGCCCCCAAGAGTTGTAGTGAAACTTACAAAACTACCATAACAAAAAAGACCTGTGTATTTGGCAATATTTGACACTGTTGGTTGAGCACCAGTAAGAGAATCTGGCCTTTAAAAACTCAGTGATGAGGTGCTGGCATGGTTATCTGTCTAGAGCGAGGTGTAAATGATTTTCGTGTGGTCCAGTTGATGTCACTGCCACCCCATTATCTCTTGCTTCATTAAAATCCAGATTGGTTCAACGTTTCTGGTGCCGTCTTATCCACATGTTCCTAGAAAAAGAGGCCGATAAATGGGTGTCTGTATTAAACACCTGTCTATCACCCAAACCTCTTAGTTCACCTGTACCACCACAAATACCTGTATATCTCTGACAGCAGGGTGCTATACAAATGATTATTATTATTGCAAGCCACAATCGCGCTTTGCGTGATTGTGGCTTGTGGCATCAGTCTGTAGCTACAGCGGCCTGCGGCCTACAGCGGCCTGCAGGCCGCTGGAAACCGAGACTACTGTGCAGTAACCACACAGTGTGTCTGCAAGTGGAATCCGTGCTGGCCTGGCTGGCGGCCTGCTGGTGGGCGTGGGCAGTGTGTTTACACTTGTCACAGGGCGCTAGAAAGTAGCATGGCACAGACAGACGGTTGGCACAGACAGATGCTTCCGATTATTAGTATATGATTATACAGACTTGGCACGGCTGGCTAAATGTCATTCTCAGTGGGTGTATACATGGGAAATGTGCCTTGGATAGCCACAGCAATGAATCGTTGAATCATCGACAGACGTTGAATAAGAAAAGTGCTCTCCAGACGATCATCTGCATCTTGTGAAATGTGCCTTCTGAAGTCATTTTTTGCGGTTGATGTTATTATTACAACCTCACACGACACAATGTTAACAGTATAAAACAGACTACTGTTCATGGCGTCTGTGAAACAACTGACTTGCGGAAGTCGTTGCTTGTTTCAATCAGGTCCATGTTCTCGTGACTCAGCTCAACCAGTTTCCTCTCTCTCGCATCCAACACTTCTGCCAACTCCGCCAGTTTCTGCCACCAGACACACACCATCATTGGCCATCACAGCCAGTAGCATAAATTATCAGCTGCATAAAGGTTATGGTGTCGAGATGGTATGGTATAGAGACAGCGTAGGTTGGTTAGTTAGTTGGAGTTTAACGTCTCTTTTTAGCAAAAATATGGCTATATCAGAGACGAGACAGTGTAGGTAATAGAAGAACTCTAGCATCTTCTCCTTAAATTCCTTAATACGAATCTGCTAGCTAGCTGCCGTCAACAAAGGGCAGCAAAACTATACTCCAACATTGAGTTACATCACACTCGACACAAAATAGGTCATTTTGGAGACGTTCTTGCTAGCCAATGTCTTGGCATAGTACTGAAAAAACTAAATCTAACACAACAAAAGCACACATAGGCAAATAAAACACAAAATAAGCCCCAAAAAAGCTCAATCTAATACAGATAAACTGTAATACACAAAATAACCACAGAAAAGCTAAATCTAACCAACAAACAACTGTTAGGTCTGTTCATACAAGTGTGCACTGCACTGTGCACAACTGTTGTACACAATACTACACAGAACAGACCTGACAATTTACCCTCTTACCCTCCAGTCAATCACTATACTGGTACTCAATAAATCATCCAGTTCTTAACTAACACAGGTCCGAATGGCGATAAGACAGTTGTGTGTGTGTGTGTGTGTGTGTGTGTGTGTGTGTGTCTGTGTCTGTGTGTGTGTGTGTGTGTGTGTGTGTAAGAGAGATTATGCATTCATCTTGGTTACTCTGTGTGTCAGTATGATGAGTGAAAAACTCATGGAACGGATGAACCTTCATCAAATTTTGGGAAGCAGCACGAGACACAATCAGTTAGATTTCGGAGATGATCTGCACTTCCTAAGGGGACAAACAAAAAATCAGTATGCATTACATTCTGCACTGGAATGTGCAAACAGCAAGTACTGGGATTGGGATAAAACTGTCAGCACAACAACTAACAACACCACGTTGTTAGGCTCTCTGTGTCACAGTCAATTTAAAATGGAATTGCTTCGGCGAATGGCGTTATATTTGTTGAAGGTTTTAACTCTTAAGTGCTTTTCAGTTGACAAAACCGTGGTTTTCTGAACCAGTACAAATCTCACAGCAGTGTAAGTGAAAACTTACTATATATATAAAACTATTATGCAGCATTCCAAAGCAGTATTAGCCCGTAACACAAGATATGAGTTACACCATGAAAGCAACGTATTTGTTTTTAACTTTGGACACCAGTAACGTTTTACTATGTCACAGCATTGTAGATCAGCAATAAACACTGCATGTAATCAACAGTTTTGAAAACTGTTAATACCTTAATAACAGACATGTAAATGCTTTTAGGTTGGTTGGTCGGTTGGAGTTTAACGTCCCTTTTCAGCACAAATATGCCAATATCATAGACGATAAGTGCTTTCAGTGCTTCGAAACTGTTGGTTGGGCATCAGGAAGAGCATCCGGTAGGTAAAAAAACAGAGTTATGAGGTGCTGGCGTGGTTATCTGTCTGCAGTGAGGTGCAAATGATTTGCATATGCCCAGCTGATGCCACAGCCACCCATCATCTCTTGCTTCAATAAAATACAGACTGGTATTACCTTTCTGGTGCCGGCTTATCCACGCTGTCCTGGACAAAGAGGCCGTTAAACGGGTGTATGTCTATGATAGATGTGTAAGTGCTTTAAAACTACCATTATACAGTGAGAAAACAAGAGCTCAGCAGTTGCTCAGATGGGCGTCTGTTTGGCCACAATAGACACAGGCCAAAATTGGGGGGCTGTGCCCCATATGGGGGGGAGCTGGGTCCCCATCCAACACAATGTGGCCTGGGCCGAGGCCTACCTCCATACCAAGTGGCACCTTGATCCATCCAACCATTTGGCCACAATATACCAACGGCACAGACAGGACAAGGGTCTGATAGCACAGGGTGAATTGTCTTGCAAACGGCTGCCCAAAAATCTCAGCATCTGAGGAAAGTGCAGCAAGTGAAGTTCAGCAACTCAACTCAGATGTTAAACACAGAAGAAAAGAGCTACTTTAGATAAACGTCTCCTTGATGAAAACTGCACAAAATAATATATAGCATGTGAATGGTGGCAAGTGAACATAAACCAAGTGAACCAAAATACTATTTGTACTCACAGCTTAATGGTTTAAATTACCAAAAATAGTACAAGGATATAGAATCAGCCAACATGATATGTCACATGTCAATAGCTGGAGATAGTTACTGTTAACAGAAGACACTTGATAGCATTCAGCCACAGCAGTGGCAACCAAGAATGTGAAGGAAGCACCATAAACATCAGTTCTAATGGAAACAGCTGTGAACTGCTCAAAGCACACCAACTAATGCAACAGTGCAAACCTGTCTTACCTCAAGAAGATCACGTCTATCAGCCTTCCAAAACAAAATATACCAGTATGTCAAAACTGTAAAACTCCAAAGTTGGACAGTAACAGCAGAATACAGATGACTTCAAGAGATACAGCAATGATTCCTAAGCGCAACAGTTAATCACTGACAACGTAAAATAATCACTCATATGAATATACACATCAGCCACACATTTAACTCATCTCAGACAGCATCAGAGACAAAATATGAATTCTGAAAGAAAATTAATTACCTTTAACAGTTTTTCAACGTCATAAGGATTATTCTGATACTCTGCAAATGCACCATAAATCAGATTACCGGGTATATAATTAGGGATGTAAAACGATTATCGGTTTATCGGTTATCGTTTATATTTCTCGTTCTCGTTTTCGAATTTCAAAAAATCGATTATTGTTTCCAACTTAGGGCTAAGCTCGTGACCGAAGGACGCTTC
>Ga0209259_1000200_pt1 | contig 16575 bp, 9 predicted proteins | sample WorMetGr2BELIZE1_FD_187417 | JGI IMG/M metagenome (GOLD analysis project Ga0209259, IMG submission 187417) | Marine gutless worms symbiont microbial communities from Max Planck institute for Marine Microbiology, Germany - Inanidrilus... ...
ATTGGGATCGCGCGGTGTAGGGAGCAAGCTGTGCAGGCATGAGTTAGGGTCGAGCAGAGACCGGAAGAAGTCACGAGCCTGCTGTTGCCGGCGGTGCTGGAGAGAAAGGGGCACAGCAGCCCCCCCCCTTCTTTTCGGCCCATGTCTATTGTGGCCACGGTCGCCCATCTCAGCTACTGCTGAGTTCTTGTTAGTAAAGCTGTACTGTTTGTTTACTAATAGGTACTTGTAATCGCTATGTAGCCTGGTGTACATGTCGATTTTGTCTGTGTTTTTATTTGTATTTGTACATGCTACTTGTATCTTTGATCTTGACAATAAACTTTGATTTGATTTGAAGATGCTTAAGATACTTCACTATAAGTGGCTGCAATGAACTGGTGCTGATAAACGGCACACGACAATAAAATCACATAATTACAAATATGCCAAGACCAACTATAGTTCTTGTGGTTATTTTCGTATAATGTTGAGATAAGAGCCGTGTGACTGAGAATACTCGAGCAGCAAATGAACAAGTTATTTTCATCAAAAATTTACCACAAACTGTTTACTTCAGTGATATCGCAAGCATGGTACAACGTCAACAGAAAAAACGATCACCACTACTTACTCAAAACGTATCAAATTATTTTAGTAAAACAATGAAACAAAAATGCAGTGTAGTAACAGTGTAAACTCTATACGTAACAAGTCCATCAGTCATAAACAATCACGGCTTCTACCCTATAAGCTGTTGCACAAACCATTGTCAACGTAATGGAAAGCGTAAATGTCAACCTTTAGTTTCTTCATTATTCTTTTTTGTTCGGTTCCGTGCGGCAGATCAAGCTGGCTACTCGTCAGCTTTTGACAGCACGTATAGTCAATCGTATCGTACCATAAGCAATCTTTGATAAAAGTTGAGATGTAGTGGTCTATGCGAATACCCAGTTTGCCACATTATGGATTTTTCATTTGTCTTTCTTTTTTTAGCTTTTCGTCACGCTCGCGTGTACCGATTTTGACAATCTGCTGCACAGGGTGGCCCCCAAAATGGGACCGCTGCATTTGACTGCCCATATTCTTAAAACGTCTTGTTATATCTGTACAGTTTTTGGCACATTGCAATATCGTTTTGTCATCAATTGTTTAACATAAAGTGGCGACACTTGGCAAAAGACAACAACCCGTTTTAAAACAAGAAGCTCATCTCTCACAGAGGGACCGTGCAACAGTCAATGTCAGTTGAAATCTTGCCAACTGCTGCTCTATAATCAAGAAAAATCATATTACAAAAGGCGTGCCGTGTGTGACCTTCAACATCACTCAAGGTCATCGGAACTGCCGCTTGTTGGTAGGTCATATATCACTTCCTAGTACTGATCTGTAGTAACAACGTCTCCACCGTGCACCGCTTCCGAGATATTACCACTTTTACAGTGTACGTGACCTTGAAAAGTCCTTTAGTTTCAACAGACAGTTGAAATTACAGGTCACGTGCGCTCTCCGATTCACATGTAAACACGAATAATACATGCTCTGTTTCCCAAGGTATGAGAGTCAGCAAGGTTTCATAGAGCAAAAGTAACGTTCAAGCCACTCAAGATCATTGCTATTCGTATCATTCCACAGGCCACGCTATGATTTCCTATTAGTCTTCCGTTGTAACTGTCTCTATCTTGCACCGTTCCGGAGATATTATCAGTTATTTCCCCAAAATTAAAGAGGTCATGTAACCTGAACATAACCCCTTCCTGCAGTCATACAAATCATACATGCGCTGGTACTTGTCAATATTAATTTGCATACCAAATTTGAAGTATCTAGCTTCACCGGTACCAAAGATATGATGAGGGCACCAAAATTTTTTAATGGGCCACGAGACCCCGACCACGCCCATTTGAGGATACGTAGACTTTATCGTACGACTAACACTTGACATAGCCCATCCGTGTATAAAATTCGACGACTCTGAACTTTAGCTGTTCCAGAGATACGACTGGGGCCCCAGAAGTCAGAATGAATCACGTGACCACGAACACGGCCGGGACTTACTACGGTTAATCTATGTACCAAATTTGAAGTCTGTGACTCCACATGATATGAAGCTATGAACGGCGACGCAAAATGTACAAAATGGGGTGGCTTGCACTGCAGCAGTTCGAAAATGGTACCATTCAATAGAGAGCACACGCCTATTACTAGCCTTCTATAGTAACAAATGCGCCAGCAACACGCATATCCCACCATACGGCGACCTCATTCCCGTCTTAACCGCCGCGAAAATTTTTTTCCAGGTAATTTGTATATAGGCTTCTGGGGGATCTGGTGGAGCCGCCCATCGGCGAAAGTTCATCAAAATGGGAGAAGCTCATCCCGGAGTACTTTAGTAGTAGAACAAGCGTGCGAAGTTTAACGCCGCGACCTTTTTTCGCCGCTGAGAAATCCGTAACCGTACAAACAAACAAAAAGCACAGGCACAGTAAACTAAGTATCCCGACCATACTACCGTATGGTGGGGTAACAATGTCCCTATCTTGCAGCGTTTCTGAGGTGCATCGAGATACTGGTCGAAAATTGCCAATTTCAGCCTATCCATCTGTATTTGGCGAACCCCTAGGGGATGACACCATTTGAATTTCAGCAAGATCTGTGGCATCCGAAAACTAGAGTCCCTGGGCTTGTTTCCGTGACCCGATGTTTAGCCGTTATGATAGAACACCAACATGTTACAGACAGACGGACGGACAGACAGACAGACAGATGGACGGACGAACACAGGGTCACAGCATATACCGTACTATCATAGCGTTGCAGGGTAAAAACGGCTTTCTTATGCCAACCTGTTTCACGATTTCAACCGGTCCATACTGGTTATGATCGACGTCTTAGAACGAAATTCCCGTAGCAGTCGTCGAAAGCGAAATCCGGGTCGCTCACTTTCGCCAGGTGGCGCCATTATGCTATAGGGTGAAACTGAGTTAACAGGACAAAACTGCACTGAAGTACGCTAAAATCATACGGACTGGTTCATGCTCTTTAATGACGAGGCAGTGAAATGCAGCGACCCCGTTTTTTTGGTCACACTGTACACATTTTATGACTTTTCCAAATAAGCAAGTGCCTTCGGGCAGTTGCCTTGATATTGCTTTCCATTCCCCAAAAATCCCGCACAGTAGTGAGTAAACAGGCATTTTAAAGCCAAAATAGTGAAAACTTGGAAGTTGCTATAATATCAAAGCAGTAGACAGCCTCCACAAAATTTGGTGACCGAATATGGGTCATCAGTCTTTTGGTCACCAATGTTACCTGTATACACTCCCAGACGGCAAAGTGCAGCATTGCCGCTATGCTAAAAATAAAGACAACCTGATCTATAAGGAACGGTTAAAATATTTAAATTAAATTGGTAAGTATATGCAATACGTCATTATATACCACTTCTGACATGCATTATGGTCAACTTCATCTTGGCGATGGTCTCCATCTTCAATTTTCATTAAATGCCATATTTCTGGAACAGTTTAAGATATTAATCTGAAATTCTGCCTGCAGATTAAAATGGCCATTCTTAATATCTCCAGACGATGAAATACATCATTTCTCAAAATCCAACATGGCGGCGACGCCACCTTGGAAAAAGACAAGTCAATATCTCAGAAAGAGACACATTCGAAGGACATTTTGGTTTGCAGCTAAATGAAGCCATTATAGACCATGCATGACAAGCAATACTACTCCCAGTGAAATTAAAAATGGCGGCGGCCGCCATTATGAATTTTCACTAAGTCATGTCTCCAGAATGAAGGTGTAATTTTCTGTGCAAATTAAAATAAAATGGCCACCTGAATGTTCACAAATGTTGAAAACACGCCATTTTTCATCTAAGTTAGTAGCAGCAGATGATTCTGAATTTAACTCTGAAGAGTGTACTAAGTGTTAACGAAGTCTGAAACACTTGAAGGTACAGTTGCTCCCAGAAGCCATGATGCAATTAATTAATAGTGGCAACATTAAAGCCGAAGCATACAGTGTACAAGAATGCGACTATTGCTTGTGTATAAAATCTCAATTATGATTCTGCAATCAGTAAGAACAAACTTGTAACTCCAAATTCGGACAAAACGATGCAGAACAAAACAATCCAAACAACAGGTTGGTATATAACAACAGCACGTTCATACACACATCATACACAACTGCAAAGGTGAACACATCAATCAGCCGGCAGTAAGGAAACTGCCGACCAACACAGTTGGTCATACAGTAATCTACATGTAATATCATTGGAACTATCGGCAATTCTATGTCAAAAACACGCCCACGGACACAATGATTTTCACTCTTTCACTGAAGATCTTGACAGGGCAAGGGTTACGCGGCTATTAGAGAACCATAAACTATACAGCAGGTTACATATTTACAAAACGGATAGTACGTCACATGACTAGTTGAATAAACATGGTTATTACAGGTGTCTTTTTCACAACCAATCAGACTCGCAGTTGGTTGACCACGATGTCATGCAACAAACTGGTCGATGGAAAACGTCCAAACGGATTCTGCTTAACCAAACCAAAACAACACTGTCAACATCCGGGAAGTGTCACATGTAACCGTAGACTACATTCAACCGACGCCAGACTCCGGTTGGCAAATGCCAGATGTGGTTCACCCAGTAAAGATAATTATCGTCGAAATAGGTTAATAGGTCAGCCACAACCAGAGTCTGGCTGGCGAAGGAAAACGCCCCATATCTAAAGTTGGAGATGTTACATTGTCAGAATGACGAGGTAAAGTAACTCACACGTCTTCGACAAACACACAATCTTACTACGCTAAAACTGCGTAACAGCACAGAGCGAAGCATCACAATATCCTGGCCACTGGTTTGAACACTCAGCTACATGAACGACGTCTGACGATAAATTATGCAAAGAGTAAGACTGAAGTCCACTGGATGACATTCCCTGGTTGCAGTTAGTGCTTCGAGTTCTGTTAAGTGCTTTGAGATGGCTAGGTGGCAGGAAGAGCATCCTGCCGGTAAACCTGCTCCAGCTATCTCCAGGGGTTCTCTTTCTGGGCACTGGGCTCAATCTGGACTTCTGCAGTAATCTCAGAAATAAGGCCGGTTACATAAACTGAGTAAGTATAACAAACATGCATGGTTACGGACAACAGCCAAGAAGTTTATGACAAAACAGGAGAACCTAGTATTACTACCATTATCAAATGCAAAATACTGCAAAATTTTGATATCACTGCTGGGCTTTTTGATCTTTTCTAATAGGTGACTAATAATAATAATAATCATAATAATAATAGTGTCAGAGACTTGAAAAGAAAAAGTACAACGAGTATCAACAATAGCACCTTAGGTACGTATATAATACACTATGTAATATGCAACACTGACATTGGCAAAGGCATGTGCAACGATCAAAATGTACAGATAAAAGATGTTTTCTTCCTCAACAAGGGTGCATCTTGTTAACAATACTCCACCTACGTTGACATTGCAAGCAACTTTCTGTTCGCCTATGTGCTGGTGAAAATGCACTGAGTCTACCAGATTTTAACAGAAGAAATATGCCACTAGAAAGCGCTCACTTCGGGTTACATCGTTCACTTTAGCACAAAGAACTCCCGTTGCTTGATTTACCTAGTTAAGGTTGTATGTTCCAGCTGCCACAAAAAAAGTCTTTCGCAGACAATCACTTAGCTTTCTATTGAAGACAAACATCAAAGCGAGGTTTGGTCGGTTTGTACAAAGTCGAGCAAAGAGCATAGTAAGTAAGGCTGAAGTCCACTGGATGACATTCCCTGGTTGCAGTTAGTGCTTCGAGTTGTTCAGTGCTTTGAGATGGCTAGGTGGCCGGAAGAGCATCTCACAGCAATACGGCCTGCACACGGCTCATGTTAGCAAGGATTCAGAAGAAGAATCTGCAGTAACCAGTTTTACTTCAATTGATAATCTTGGTTGTGGTTGAACCAGCTGCATAATTAGCGTCGACAAGCCACAGAGACGGAACGTGGGCCATAGATACAGAACGTGGGTGGAGTCTGGTCAAGTAGCTGCACCATGGTTGAGGAGTTAAGTTAAAGCTCGTTGGCTGATTGCAAGCTAATGGCTGTTGCGAGTACAACACGGCACATTACAAATGTTTACACTCATTACAAGCAGTAATGACAAGCAGAAACAGAAAACAGTACAAGACAGAAGACAAAACAGACATCACGGATTGTTACGAGCACACCACCTTGACAGTGCTCTCTGTAAAACATGTAACAACCCTTGACACTGCTCTTTACAGAAACGTATAACACTGCCCTCACACTGGTTTCTGCAGAAACAATCTCCTCAACTTGCAAGTCTCCTTGAATCCTGGAGACGGTTTTCCAAACACACACTGCTTGGTATAAAATCAATACTACAGCTGCTTAAGATGCAGACAGAAGCTCAAACAACTAACCTAGGGCGTCATCGATTTGCCAAAACCAACCTAAACCGGTTTAGGATTTTGCGGTTTAGAGCAATCGATTTGTTGAATCTGAAAACATTTTGATGAAATTGTGCGAACTGTTTTGCGAACGGGTTACTACAGCAATCGAAGATGGTGGAGTCAACAGAAATGCAAGTTCAACGTCTTTTGCGTGAACTTTTGGCTTGGCATGACTTTCACATTTAACGCAACTGATGTACAAGCAAAATAATGTGAAGCATTTATGTTATGTGGTTGAAACCCTTTCTCAGGCTTGCCAAGTCACCAGAATTCAGCAGATTGCATATGCATTTCAGCAATAACTGCAATAGCTGCACAATGCATAGCAACAACGTGCTAAAATCGTTACAAACACTAACCTTATGACGGAGATCTCTTTACGTTGCCACGGTAACCCTCCTATTTATATTTGTTATCGAAACCATCCATTTTTTTGTGCCAAGAAACTTAAACCAGTTTTAGGATACAATCTGAAACTGGTTTGGACAAATCGATTACGCCTTTAATCAGAGACACATTAGGCAGAGGCTCAGTGCTCCAGCTAGCCCACAACCACATGGAAAATGGCAAGACTGACTGACTGAGTTATGGTTTTACATCCCACTGGACAAAAATAGGTCATTTCCGAGATGTTACTGAAGCCAATCTCTTGGCTTGGTATGGAAAGACAAAACCTAACACGACAAAAGCATGCATTCACCAATCAAAGCAAACGTACTACAACAAAAAATAAACAAAAACTAAAGCCAGATTTAATTGTCTCCTACAACATCCGGCCTGGAAATGGGGAGGGCCTATTCTGGTTTCGGTGCTTCATAAATCTGCCATTTTCTTACTTACTTAGACACTTACCCACTTACTTACAGCCACGGGACCCACACGGGGCTGAAAAACAGTCGTTTAAACAGTGTTTGGTGAGACAGTATCAAACGAGTAAACCGAGTGAATGTGAATCGCATGCAGCTCTGAATGGCAGCAAAAGCAGCCAAATACGAAACACCCTTACGACCAGTAAACATCATGGTAACTCGTTTAAAGCGGCTAATACGATGCAACTACTTTAGTAACAAATACGTTGCATATCTTTCAACACTGCTTGACAATTTACCAGCGTAAGTACGTAACGCAGTCGTGTCACGGCTATTATGACCATCCATTTTATGACACAATAAAATGATTATTTATCCACAGCATCGTCGTCTTATATGCTGACATCACCACTCTTCTTGTCTACAATACAAACATGATTCTTCTGATCACTACCACTATGAAGCTGCAGCACAATTACCCGTGTACATAAAATAACAAGTAAAACAACACAGTACCCTCACTATCTAATGTACATCATGCATAATATCAACAACAGCAAGAACTGAGAGCCATCCCAGAGAACAGTCAAAACAAAGCAGTGCTTACTGCAACAATCAGAAATTTACATCGGAGATCTGAATCAACGGACTAAGGTTTTACGTCCCAATCGACACAAAATAGGTCATTTTGGATACGTTCTCCCAGATCAGTCAAAACAAACACATATGTATCATTGTGCAAGAACTGCTAATGTGTGTATCATAGCATACAACTGTTGTACACAACAAAGTACAGAATAGTTTTGATAATTTTCCCTCTTACCATCCAGACAATCATCATTGCTCAGATGATGTCTACTGGAGGGGAGGGGAGGAAATCTGAAACTTAATATAGTATAGTAAATGGGTGTGTGCAGTATGCAAAAAATGGGTGTGTTTCATTGACCACTAAGCCCTGAGTCACTGCTAATTAACTGACGATTCACCATGATGTACATAACTCCAATCAAAAACTAGACAGCACCCAGTACAATGCATACCTCCACCTGGCCACACCGTCATTATTACCAGTGAACAGCAGCTGTGCTAAACCGCACCCTGACCTTCCAAAGTTTTATAATCTTTATAATCTACTTATTCCCCAAATTTCACGAAAATCCGTCCATAATCTTTTTGGGTTATTTTGCTGACAATCTGATGCAAACACAGATGCAATACTAACACCTACAAATCAAAAAGCTTTCCATGCAATTATCACATGATTTAGCACACCAGTATACTAAACGCAACATTCTATATATAATGTATCACTTGTGGAAACACAAACATGTGCAATGGATACACATGTGTTCACAGAACAAACATCAATAATTTAAAATGGATAATAATTGAAAAATTGTTAATAATAAACTTTCCAAAAATCAACAATTAATTAATTCATTAACTTCGACTACACAGAACCCAGCTCAGACTTTTTGACTGGCTTACCTGCTAAGAATAAGGATCATCACTAGTGATGCATCATTGACTGAATTTTAAAGATTCAGAGTTTTTAATTGTTACAGTTTTGAAGATTAACGTCGTGTAACTAATGACTAAATTAATTGTTAATTTGTGCAGCAAGAACAACTGATGTCATATGCGACTACAAAACTGTTCAGAACACAAGCAAAGACGACATTACATCAACATAAGACTAGTTAAGTACAGGATACTTAACTACTTTTGACAAATGCTAAATGGTCAAACACAGGTTGTAAGCCTTCTACACTTTACATGAATCATGTTAACAGTGATCATGTTTAGGATGTCTAACAGCATTTTCAACACAGTAATCATATAACATACAACACAACTAGAAAGCTCTTAGTCGAGGTCGTACCGGCCACTTCAGCACACAAAACTCAACAAACACAAAAAATACCTGCTGTTGTTTCTTACCTACAGACTCATAGCAGTTAGTCTGCTTCTTAGCCGACTATACCTTTGTACGAATAGCAGAAAATTTTTAAATCCTGTGAATTTTTTCCCACACATGACCTGTGACCTTGACCTTCAAACCTGACCTAGACAACATGAAGGTGAATTACCATCCCAAATATCAAGGTCAAAGGTCATTCTGTTTAAAAATTACTGTGTGCACACAACAACGCACCCGACTGATTGTTTTATCAGGACGATTAAAGTGGTCGGTAATAACATCAACTTTAAAACATGTCTCCTCAACCAGGTCACTGTAAAGTTACACTTTCAGCCAATCACTTGGCCAAAGTATGGACAAAACAAACCCAGAATCACATAAAAACATGAAAAACTAAAACTTAAAAATCTATTTTAAAACAAAAGCATCAGATCCCTCAGCCAATATAGGCAGCACAAATCCATAACTAATGTTCCACTCAATATAAAAATAGGTCATTTTGGAGAAATTCTTTCCCGGTGATCACTTACGTTGGCGCTGGGAAAATAATGCACAACAAAACCAGAAATGTACCAGTAAACCTAAAGATGTTATTAACACAAAATAAACATAAAAACTAAATCCAGGTTTTGCCTTGTTGTGTGATGCCCAGCCTAAAAAGGACATGGGTCTATTCTTACAGCCCAGAGCATCAAATTACAAAAAATTTACTTGCACATGCACAGTATAACACTGAAAATGCATCATACTGATTCAAGTCATTGGTTCAAGCTCTGAATACACCAAAAACTGGCAATACACTACAAACAGCAGTGACAAATAACGTGTATCACGACTGCCTTGTTATGTCACTGCACTACATGCACATTTAAAGCCTAATATGCTAACATGCCAGCCTAATCATAATACCCTTGGCAATCACTGGGCAATCATGTCCGTTAATGCCCATGCTACAGTCAATCACATCAAATAAAAAAACTGACAACAAGATCACTAGCTGGAAGTCATAGTAACAAGTGGTCAAAGTAATTTGACATAAGACCGCATCGCCGCCGCAGAAAGACGGCTCAATTATATTCGCCAGGTGTCAGGTGGTGCCAATGTGCCTTCCCATCTGGGCACAATTGGCGCCACCTGGCAAATATGATTGAACTAGCGATTGCTTCGGTCAACCAGAGTCCACAATCCAAATGGCCCGTTCAGCCGTTCTTGCACAGCTCACGGCAGAAAGTCCATATATTTACAATGGGCAGTTCTTCCTCCCAAAATTACCCCTTCCCATGGGGGGATCTAGATCCCCATCTAATACATGGTTCCCTGGGCCCACCCAGTTCTCAACGCAAACACCACCATGATCGTTTTAGCCATTTTTGCATAGACAATCGCAGAGTGTCCCTATACTTTACAATAGGATGCCCCGTTCCCCTCTCAAAATTGTCCCCTCCCATGGGGGGATCTGGACCTCCATCTAGTACATGGTTCCCTGGGCCCACCCAAGTCCTCAACCCAAACAGCATCTTGATCGGTTCAGCCATTTTTGCAGGACCCACTAGTGTGACAGACCGACAGACCACGCTACTCTGTCAGTAACAATAGACCGCACCTATGTACATAGTATCGGCGATGCAGTCTAATAATTCACACCAACATCTACATTGTATGAGGGTAAGAAGAACTCACACAAAACTCTGTCACCGTAAGGCAGCAGTGGGCAAACTTTGCCTCAAAGGGCCATATGAACGTTTGTTTTATGGCCAATGGGCCACAGCAGATGCAAATCTATCAGACTCATTATGAAGGCTATGTTATTTATAATTCATTTAATCAATCCTATAATCAACAGCTACTATACCTGATACAGCAGGTATCACTTTTAGCACATCTGTCTTTGGTGAGTGTAGGATTAATTAACACAGTGACAGAACCATGATTCTAATCATCTAGATGAACATCTGACACAACACCAGAGGCAACGAGTACCTTCACATGACATGACAAAGTAATGGCAGCATTCAAAACAAAACAGGTACTATAAAAGGCTTTTAAAAATTCACACAACTCTACAACAAAATGCCTAGCACTCACGCAATTTTCTATTCAGCGAGACAATGGGTGTCAAACAACTTCACACGTAACGTTATACCTCAGAGTATTATGAAGCGATGGCAGCGTTCGCTTGACGAAGACACTCAACGAGAAGGTCGAGCAATGCACCGTGACTTCATAATGCAATGCAACTACACAAGTCTTTGCACTCCAAGCATGAAGACAATAAAATGACAATGCACTCAGACCTCGGCTGTGCCAAATATTCTCTTCGCATTTGCTTTGGCTCCAAACAGCGGGTCGAATAGTCTATTTGTGTTCGGCCAAATAATGCACCCAGACCAAATACAAACACACGGTCATGTGCCAGCAGTTCATTATGCAGCAAACACGAGACACAGCATGCATAATGATCAGGAATCCCCCTACTTGTGACTTCATCTTCTACCTACTCAGCTAGTAGTACTACACAGCACCGAGTATTGACTACTACTACTCATGGAGGCCTCAATCTGAATTTATGATTGAGTCAAGGTTTTACATCTCAATCGACACAAAATAGGTCATTTCAGAGACGTTCTTGCCAGCCAATCTCTTGGTTTACTACCAAGAAAAAAACTAAACTTAACACAACAAAAACAAACAACACAAGAACACAACAGCATTAATTAAAACAAGACCGAAAAACATAAAAAGCAAAATAAACCTAAAGCTAAAGCTAACAGGGATGTGACGCAGTTCAAATCCAAACCTAAATGTTGTCGGATTACAACAATTTTTTTGCAAATCTGAAATGCGACGGATTCTCAGACTCATTCGGATTCGGATTCAGCTTTCGTTTTGGAAAGCCCGCGTTCATCATTTGTCGCAATCCGCTGTTAGCCACACAAAGTAAACAAATACACACTGAATAGCTATTTACTTACGTCCGTACAGACTAAACACCAAATCAAACCAGAACTTTTAGTTCAATTCCATGTTTAGTGGATATGGAGAAAGTAAATAGCTAGTCAACGCATGCTTAACGATGTACGTGTTTAACGATGATGGACTGCAATAAATAATGAGTAATGTAATAATGCATAAGAAAACAAATATGAACAGAAAAAAATACACAGTCTAAGTTCTAGCACACAGCTTTTAAATGTTAAACAGAATTCTGCATTCTTTAACTTGGCAAAATTGGACTAGCTGTGTCTGTGTGACAAATGTGAATCCGACGGATTTGAAGTACAATATCCGAATCCGATGCATCCGGATTTTAGCTGGCTCCGTCACGTCCCTTAAAGCTAAACCAACAGTTACTGTAAGAACTGCGAATAAAGGTGTGCATATCACTATGGACAACTGTAGTATACAATACAGTGCTGAATAACAACAACAATCTATTCAACATCCCTTTATCCAGGATGAGCTGGGTGAGCCAGTACCAGAAAGAAACATTTACTCACTCACACCCTGTCTTTGCAGCTATTATACAACATCTTTAATTAACTTTCTCCATTTCCTACGGTCCATAACATCTTCCTTGCACATTTGTCAGGTCTGACAATCTTTTTCCATAACGTCACTCCAAGTTTTTTTGGCCTGCCTCTAGGTCTTACACCTTCCGCTTCATAATTCATGCATTTTTCACCCAATCATTCTTGACTTTTATTAAAACATATCCGCATCATCTTAACCTATGTTCCTGTACCTCTGTATATGTCGATTTGTATAGCGCTTTATCATGACTCGTCTCTAAAGCGCTCAGGTATGGCACGTGTTAACGAGGGATCACACAGTTTTACCTGCCACCCACACGTTTATCCACAAGTAGAATGAACCATACATGCCTTTACTCCCCAGCCGCAGATCATCACCGCACTTCGGCTGGTACTCATTTCCTGTCCCGCTGAGGGTAGGAGGATGAGTTGGCCTGAGTTGACCTCTGCGATTATATCATCAATTCCTAGTCTCTTTCTCAACTGACAACACGTGAACCTGTCTGTTACTTTAACGCCACACATCCACCTGATCATTCTCATTTCAGCCTGCTGAACTGTCAACACAATACAGCACAAAACAGTTCTGATAATCTTCCCTCTTATCCTCCAGACATTCATCACAGCTCAGATGTCGTCTACTGGAGAGGAGGGGGAGAAATTTTGATTAATACAATCGTGAAGCATAATGCTCACTGAGCTACACGGTAACTGGCATTTATGTTCCTGCTGGCATTTTCGTAAATACTCGCATTCGTATTTGGCCGAACAGTGGTACAAGTATTTGTATTTGGCCAAAAAGTGATAACCCCTATTTAGTACGGCCGTAACTCAGCAGGCGTGGTCGCTGACAGCTGACTTGGTGACAACACACAGTAACAGCAACAACAGTCAAATCAGTATCAGAACAACCAGAGGGACGAGCTGACAAACTGAATCAAGCAACTAAGTAGTCCGACGGCAGGCGGCGGTCAAACGACTTTGTGCTCGGACTCCGGGTGATGATCGACGTCGTGGTCGACGTGCACGAACGCTCGTTCCACCTCGTTCAGCTGCTCCAGTCGCCGCTGCAACGTCTCGCCGATGTCGTGCGCCTCCATGAGGGTCATGTCGGCCGGCAGAACGATGTCCACCTCGACCAGGAAGTTGCTGCCAAAGTGGAACGCGCGCACCGTGTCGACGTGCGTCACTTTCGGGTGATGGTTGACGGCAATCCACGTCAGCTTCTTGAGAAAGTCCGGCCGCGCCGTGTACCCGGTCAACATTTTAATCTGTTCTGTTACAGAAACACACTACACGTCATATAGTACCAACAAATGACTCAAAAATGGTCATTTCTAGCAAATATCGGATTCGGTCAAGTGCAACAAAATCCTGCGTGGTTTGCCAGCGACAACTTTAGACAAACTTCAGAGAATAACTTGGCCAGGATCATCTGCCAGCAAGCAGGAGACGACGATACTAGTGACTAGTCCTCTGGTTCCATTAGTCCACTGGCTTCCAGTGAAGCAGCACAAAGTTGTTCTACGAAATTACAAGTAGCAGGCCACAGCAACTGTGGCCATTCTCTGGATTCACAGCACTCGGCATAGAGTCCCTGTACTTTACAGTGAGAAGCCCCTTTTCCCTGAAAATTGCCCCTTTGCGTGGGGGGAACTGAACTTTCATCTAATACATGGTTTCTTTGGCCCACCTGAGTCCACAGCCAAAATGGCATCTCGATCAGTTCAGCCATTTTTGCAGGGCTCACGATTGTGACAGACCACGGTACTCCATCTGTAACAATAGGTCACATCTAGCCAGCCAGCGACACGGCATAAGAAGTAATAAGCCTGCCAATTTTGCAGTAGTTACAAATGAGGAAATAGTTCATTGTGAAGGTCCACTTAGAGCACTGCTTCAGTTGGTGGCCGACAACCTGCAGAGACCATGTTACAACTGCTGCAGAAGCCCACTTGACGTTCTGCAAGACTTGCATGTTGCTACTGGCACCCCTCCCACAGATGAGCATGGGTATTAACAGTATGACATGGGGACTGTCACACTGTTAATACTGCAACAGTAGTCTGTATTATATGTGGCAGTTTGTTTGTGTGAAACAAACTGCCACAGTTATGTGCGTTAATCACAATAGCCATGAGTGTGGCAACTGGGCAATTAACGACCTGCTTCAAGCAGCGCAACTGAAAGTATGGGTGCATATTATACATCTGAACTTAAATTTCCCTTCAAATTAGGGCCTAAAGTTGGTCTGCATATTATACACAAGTGTATTATACTTGAGATTTTATGGTAACTTGTTATGACACTGATAGCATTCAATTCATTCAGTGCCCACACAGGCAGCACTTGGTAACATATGTAAGTAATCTCCGCATACTGTATGTCTGAACTTCAATTACTGCGCACAAGGAGGCTATGTAATCATTGTTGTTTGTCTGTTTGTCTGTCTGTTAGCAACTTTGCACATAAACGTGTGAACGATTTGCATGAACTTTTCCGGGAAGGTTGGCAGTGTGCAAATGAACAAATGATTAAATTTTGGTGGCAATACGGATCACCGTCTGGACACAGGAATTATTTTCCGGATTCGTAACTACTGGGAGATACGGAAAGTGGTATCAACCGACTGCGCTGCACAATGTTGGGTAGTAACGCGTTACAAGTAACGCGTTACTGTAACGAATTACAATTTTAAGTAACTTGTAACGTAACGCGTTACAATATTTGAAATGTAACGAAGTAACGTAACTAGTTACTTTTGTGACAGTAACGTGACAAATTCGTTACTCGTTACTTTCTCGTTACTTCTAATTCACTGTGCACGACGACTCTCGCACGGCTGTCAGCCTGCAGTTTCCAGATGAATGGTTGCAAGTTGCAACGGTGTTAAGTCATTAAGACACTAGCGGGGGTGGTTAGATTACTCACCGGCGCTACAGAACTCGCTGTTATCTATACCCCTCCCAGGCAGGTCATCGAGCTGGTAGGGCGTTCTGTCTTACTGTAGGCCACCTGCTATGCATGTCATCAACTCATCATCGTCATCATCCGTAGCCGTAGTGTCAGCGTCAGCAGCCGGCTACGTCGTCCCAAAATCATATTGGCCAGAGCAGGAGGCGTGAAACTACTGCAGCCGATTACTCTAAGAAGTTAGGCGAGTGGTGTTTTTTCAGCTAGAAGTTGATTGTTTTGCAGGGTGAGAATTGCCGGGTGTTGGGATGGGTTCAACCCCCATTTCATGACCCCCAGTTCACCTTTGATACTGCACCGTGGGGATTGGCGGTAACCTTCCCAGTTCCTTTTGTATACCTGTAATACGCCAACGTAAATGTCGTGGGTAGGCCTATAAAGCAGTCAATTTGTAATCAAGTCTGTCGCCACTGAACAAGGTAGAACGGTAGCCGATCACGCCGATGCTCAATTAATGCGCTTCCGCGTCAGCTGTTAATTACTTCACGTCTCCTCTGGACCACACCTCGATCGTCGATCATTTCCACGATACGGATGACTGGACAGACAGACCACAGTGCCTGCTTGCTGCGAGAAGGTGTAGCGAAAGGTCCAACCCTCTAGATTTACTTCAATCAGTGCTCTTACAAATGAGCACATTTGCTACTGATAAGAAGGACACATCAACGCTCAGACACGTCACGGCCGTGACCACGATCGACTGATATTAATGACATCTGCATTTGACATAACGGAACAACCTCAGCCGTCGTGATTCAACTATAGACCTATAACGCTGTCTTCTGGGATCTGGAATCGTTAGCCTATAGCACCAGGACCTGGCATGTTGCTGCTCTAATGATAACATCACGCAGGAG
>Ga0209259_1000204_pt1 | contig 16411 bp, 13 predicted proteins | sample WorMetGr2BELIZE1_FD_187417 | JGI IMG/M metagenome (GOLD analysis project Ga0209259, IMG submission 187417) | Marine gutless worms symbiont microbial communities from Max Planck institute for Marine Microbiology, Germany - Inanidrilus... ...
GTCCGGACACTTCTTTACCAGTGCCGAAGTGTCTTCTGGACACTTCGGCACTGGTGCCGAAGTGTCTTGGTACCGAAGTCTTGGTACCGAAGTGTCTTGGGTCCGAAGTGTCCGGTTACCTTCTGGTTCACAGTGAAAAACTAAGTGTATGATATCTGTCCGGCTTTATCAGTAGCCTGTGCTTGAAAAGGGACGTTAAACTCCAACTAGCTAGTAGCCTGTGCTGAGGCTGGGCAGCTTTCAGGCCTGCCCAATGTATGTCCTTGTTGTATATCAATGTATGTCCTTCTTGTATATCAGGTTGTGTTTTCTCCATGCAGGTCCCAGGCTTGTAAGAATAGGTCCAGGTTGTTTCCAGATCAGATATTGTACAAGAACAATGCAAAAACTTGGCATGCTTATTTTGTGCTAGGAGTGTACCAAATATTCTATTTGTATTCTATCCGGACTGTATTTGTATTGGGCCAAATAGACAAACAAGGCATCCATTTAACAGCCTCTTTTCGAGGACAACCTGCATAAGCCAGCATCAGAAAGGTTAAACCGATCTGGAATTTAATGAAGCGATGGATGATAGGTTGGCAGTAGCATTAGGTTGACCATATGCAAATAGTTTGCACCTAGTTCCAGACTGATAACCATGCCAGCACCTAATCACTCAATTTTTTGCAGACTGGATGCCCTTCCTGACGCCTAGCCAACAGTTGTCAAAGCACTGAAGGTAAGTATTGAGCCAAATAATGTTGGCAGTTTGCTGTGAAAGTGAGTAAATAGGACTGTCAGTACCACAAGCAGCCGCCTCAGCAACTGTCATTGCTGCGCTGCGAAGTCGCATGCAGTTGTGGAATGCTTATGTTACCACAGTTTCACAGTCCTGCTGTGTGTGCTGCTGCATGTAAAAGCACGTCAGCTGCAAGCCCCTCAGCACCTGTTGTGCCGAGTTATACTCTGCAGCTGAGCAGTGGATCATAACGTGACGTGCCCACTCTCTGCCTGTTTGCACCCCTCTATAGACAGTGCAGGTAACACCATTGAGCAGAACTCTAGCGTCTTCTCCCTAATCCGAATGCACTAGTTGCCTTCAGTGCTTTGACACTGTTGGTTGGGCGGCAGGAAGATCATCCGGCCTGCAAAAATTGGGTCGGTGGAGGTGGGCACTGGTTAGTCTGGATGGAGTGGCGCCCATCCGGATGGTCGGTGTGTCTGCCTCTGTTTAATCTTCCCTTGCACCATAAAGTCCAGAAGTTCTCTTCTGGCACCGGCTCACCTAGATGGTCCCGGAAAAAGGGCCGTAAAACGGTTGTGGTGTGGTATAGACAGTGTCTGAACCTGGCCACTGCATAGAGTGTTTACTTTGGCTACATCACGTCTTATACATCTGTCGTGCTTTTGCTTGGGGAGCTTCAGAGCTGCGCAACATTATTTGGCAGAATGCGAACACATCATTCGGCCTACTATTCCGTCCAAATAGGTTATGAATGATATATTCGGTAGAACCCTAGTTGTTAGTGTGGTTGCAGTAACCAGTATGAGAGGTTGACTTTGTTAGGCTGGATGACGCTGCAACAGAAGCAGTAATGTGGCAGCTGCTTCACAGCAATAAAGTTGACCCGTCGTCTCACTGCAGAAACTATGCCCAGCAGAGGTATCACTAGCATTGCTCATGTACATCTTACATGGTGATAAGGCCTTGCAGGCTGTTTACATGCCAACTCCTGTCTGATATACAAGCATGATATTCGTATATGTCTCACATTTTTAACAAGTTGTTGTTTGTGGCCACTCATATAATATACAAATAGTGAATAATTGCTGCATAAAAAGTATGCACCTTTGCAACCTTTTTTAACCAATGTACCCTTCAATTTAACGGGTGGCACATTGCAGCTGTACTGTTTATTGATAGACATTATTTATTCAAATCTGCTGTAAAGGTTTATTATTTTTCTAGTGAGGCTAGTTAATTGTTATATTTTGTGTCTGTAGCTGTGTCTAATGATAGGACAATAGAATCTGAGTGATACGATTGTCACTTAGTTTTTTCTTTCTTTTTGACATCCAGTTATGGTTCCGTTATGCAGTGCTCACAGAAGCATACAGGTTGGGAAGCACTGTAGATTTCTGTTTCAGAAAAATCTACAGAATTTCTGTTCTGGCCAAACCATAGTTCAGTGCAGTTATGACATGATGCAAGTCTGACAGTACAAGTCTGTGAGAACTGTGTGGCTGATGGTTTGCACAGAGTTCATTGATTACCATCTTGTGTGAGAATCATCAGATCTTGTCAGGTCCTGGTATCCTTCTACCATTCTCAAAGAGCACATTTGCATGCTACTTGTAAATGGTGGCCGGAAAGTACGCCTAGTGGTGGATCAAGAAAGATTGGGGTCCATTTTTGTGCAATTTTTCCTTGTTACCGTCACTTTCATTTAGTGCTTTAGCACGTGTTTGGGCGTCAGGAAAGCCTTGTGTCCTGTAGAAAACCTGCTTAAGTTAGCCACTATGGTTCTCTTTTGGGGACCCAGTCCATTCTGGAGTATTACTCCGCAAAAAGGCCAGGCAAACAAAAGCCGATCAAACGTGACAGAGTATGTGAGGAAAGAAAGAGGACGTAGTGATCAGATGTGAAAGTGCGACACAGATTTTTTGTCGTGTCTCTGTCAGTCGATGTTCGTGCGATGAGTGCAACATCGTGCGCATGGTCGCGTCCGGTATTGTCAGCCCGGAGCTGACAGAGCAGCTGAGTCATGATGGCGCCGTGGTGATGCCAGCTCCCTCGTACTGCTTCGCCGACGTATTACCTCAGATGATGACGGTTGGAGCCGGCGACGGCCATCTACACAATCAGTTGCCGATGATGTTTGGTCCTGTCACAGAGTAAGCTTATTTTTGTCACATTCGTGATAGTTATTATTACCTCCGCCAAGGAGGATATGTAATTGTCATTGTTTGTTTGTCTGTCTGTTAGCAACTTTGTGCAAAAACTTCCAAATCGATTTGCATGAAATTTTCAGGAAGGTTGGGAATGGGCCATTGAACAAATGATTAAATTTTGGTGGTGATCCGGATCCATATTGTGACACTGATAAGACATGCCTTGGCGGAGGTATGCACTGTCCCAATGCTTCTAGTTGTCGATTCTGTTCTGTGATCTGGTGACTGAAACTGCATCTCAGATGCCTGCCTTCCACTGCGAGTCCAGATTGTCCAATTTTTCGTCTTTCACCTGTTCCATAGTTTTTCCTGTTTGTTTGTTTGTTTTGGTTGTTGCCTTCAGTGCTTTTACACTGTTGGTTGGGTGGCAGGAAGGGCATCCGGCCTGTAAAAAATATGGGGGGATGGTGGAGGTGGGCACTGGTTAGTCCGGATGGAGTGGTGCCCAGCCAGATGGTCGGTGTGTCTACCTCTGTTAATCTTCCCTCGCACCATAAAGTCCAGAAGTTTTTTTCAGGCACTGGCTCACTTGGGTGGTCCCAGAAAAGGGCCGTAAAACGGTTGTGTGTGTATGTTGTTTGTTCTGGTTGTTTGCAGAATAATGCAAAAAGTTATGGTAGATTTTGATGAAATTTGTAGTCTTGAATGCTGCCACGATGGGACTGTTGTGCTCATAGAATGAGGCCATTATGCACGTCTATGGCTGTATTAGTACAGCATTCAATATTTATAATGTTTTAGTGCAGAAGCACCTGCTGCTGCCAGCGTGGCATGGTGGGAGGTATGTGCCATAGTGAGTGCCATCTACTGTAGTTTGTATCAATTATATATTTCCCAAGAGAGGAACCATTGTTCCTCTCTTGGGACAACCAACAGTGTCAAAGCACTGAAGGCAACTAGTGCATTCGGATTAGGGAGAAGACGCTAGAGTTCTGCTGATGTTGTCGGTGCTGTGGTGTGATCTGTGTTCCACTAGATATTCACAGCAGCACGGTGCGGAGGACGACGGCGATGACGAGTATGAAGATGACGACGACGTTGAAACCGATGATAACGTCGACGATGACAACGACAGTGTTTCAGATATGAAGTCTTCGTTGGATGTTGATGGCCAGGACTCTCCGGTATTCATTAGATTTCCAGTATGATTGATATTTCCTTTCTATAAAAAGACAGTAAGATAATGAAGAAAATGGAATATGAGGTGGAGGGCTCCACAACAAGAGGTAGACCAAAGAGGACATGGAAAGAGGTTGTGCAAAAAGATTGCCAAGCACGTAATTTGAAAAAGGAGGATGCTATGAATCGTGGTAGATGGAAGAAGCTGATAAAGGTTGGATGATGATCAGGATGGTGGTTGGGTGAGTGTTTCTTCTGGTACTGGCTCACCCGGGTAGTCCCAGACAAAGGGCCGTAAAACGATTGTTGTTGTGTGTTATTTAACCGTAATTTTGCTGCAAAATTGTAAATTATTATCTATTTGTGAAGTTCTGTCAGCTGATTTACAGGCACAACCTTTGATAAGTGATAAAACTGCCTACAGTTTTTTATTCTGTTTTAGTTGATTAGTGTACACTGTGGCTACATTGATCATAGATTTGTCATACATGGTATGTTTAGGCTATGACCCACAGCCTATAGGCCTAAATGTTTTCCATCACCCGTCTCTAGGTGATTTTGGCTATTGATCCCTCAGTTATTTTTTAGCCAGGCTGATGGTTAATTTCTGAGCTGCAGACAGCATATTCGCCTTTTGGGTAGTACCTGACTGTGAGTTTTTATGATGGCTGGATCTGAACGTGCCTCGTTACCCAAATAAAGCGGTATACAGACACCCAATTAATGCCCTCTTTTCCAGACCAGAACAGCCTATGTAAGCCGGCACCAGAAAGGCTAAACCACTTTGGATTTTAATGAAGCAAGAGATAATGGGGTGGAAGTGGCATCAGCTGGACCATATGCAAATCACTTGCACCTCGCTCCAGACAGATAATGACGCCAGCACCTCATCGCTCAATTTTTTTTACAGTCCGGGTGCTCTTCCTGGTGCCCAATCAACAGTGTCAAAGCGCTGAGGTATATACAGAGGCCAAAAACGACTCCTTGAAATGTACCTGTGTGTGTTAGAAGTTGCGGACTGGTGAACCACTGGCTGCAACACAACAGCTCTGTCAGTGTCACTACTGCTACCAGCAGACCTCCGGCCAGTTGCTAATGGACTCGTCCATGCGGCCTTTCTTTCTTCAGCCTCAGCTTCAAGCTCCGCCTCTTCACTCGTACCCACAGCACCTGGCGCCCAGCTGCGGGCTGGTCCAGCCGTCCGCCACCCATCCTCATCTCTATCACCTGCACTGCGATGCGGCAGTCTCGCAGCTGCCGCAGCGAGTGCCTGGAGATGGTAGTGCGGTTTTGACGGCGCCGCTGCCGAGCATCTATCACGACGCGCCGCAGACTGACATTATGTTCTGCAACGGCTGGCACGACACATTGGCGAAATGTCCGCCATCATTCCCCGCAGCCACCGGCTTAGCATTTGCCGCAGCAGCTGGTACCATGTCAGTAGGCAGCAGCCATGCTGACAGCACACGGGCTACGGTGGCTTCAGTGTCGGTGGCCAGTAACGGAGCATCTAGCCCGTGGAAAATGTCATCCCCGGCAGTGTTCAGTGTTCCCGTGTTGCCAACGCAGTCCACGTCGACGACCATCCAACCCGTTCCGCGATTCTTTCAGCCACAGTTTTTCCCGGACGTGGTGCAGGCACCAGTCAAGTTTACCGGAGGTTTGATGCCGGACTGCAGTGGTCTGGCAAGTACGGCCGGAAATGTTGGTAACCAAGATGGCTGTGGTGACGAACCGATGGGTAAGAGGTTTATTCCTTGTTGGCACTCAGTTGCTGCGAGCACAACTTCCACATTGACCGTCTCTACATCGCCCCAGTCTGGAACTGCATCCAAGTGCCTTAGTTCTCCAGCTGTTGTTTCCACGCCCGCAAGTGCGGCGAACATATTTTCTCCGGTCAAGTTGGATAAGCCGCCAGACACCAAGAGTTCGGTGGCTACGAACAGTGTCGGTACTGTCACAAACTGCCGACACGAGCTTTGTGACAATGACGTCGACGATGACGACGATGAGGAAGAAGATGACGATGACGAAAGTGTTTCCGACGAAAGCTCGTCGACCTCCAACCAGAAAGACGGCGGCAAATACTGTGAATGCTGGCGCTGCGAATTCTTCGGCCATGCTGACGTATGTCTAATCTTCTCATTACTGTCACCTCGTAGCTCAGTATGAACGCACTATAAGCTGTTGTAATTTTCGTTCCTTCCTTTTTGTGTGTTTTTTTGTTCTTTTATTGATGATAGTAATAACAATACTATGATGCCTCGTGTGGGTCCGGTGCTGTAAGTAAGTGGGTAGGTGTGTAAGTAAATAAGTAAGTGACAAATTTACGAAGCGCCAAAACCAGAATAGGCCCTCTCCGTTTTCAGGCCGGACGTCGTAGGAGGCGACTAAACCTGGGTTTAGTTTTTTTGTGTTCATTTTGTGTTGTACATTTCTTTTGATTGGTGCATGTGTGCTTTTGTTGTGTTAGATTTTGTTTTTCCCATACCAAGCCAAGAGATTGACTTGGGAACGTCTCCAAAATGACCTGTTTTGTCGAGTGGGATGTAAAACTTTAACCAGTACAATACTGTGATTTATAGTGTTTGTGGTGCTGTCATCATGAAAGCCATTGCAACGGTTCACCCGGTTCATTTGATGAATGCATACTGAGTGCTAGGTGGCCACCAACCTTCAAACAAAGCCATCCATCTTGGACTGCAAGTTTGCTGGTAGAGGCTGCCACAGTCCGCATCTCATGGTGCTATATGTGCAGATAAGTACAAAAGCACATGGGCAAGAGGAAATGGTGATAATAGAAACAAAACAAGTGCTCAACAGAAGCTGAGATGGGCGACCGTTTGGCCACAGTGGAAGTGTTTTTATCCCTTTGCACGTAGCGATTGACAGTGTATACTCACGATTTTATGAGTATGTTCATGAGTAAAATTCTCTTTTAATCTGCATGTATATATCTGTCCTCTCTCTAGTCTGTCTAGGCTTAGTGTTGTCTGACATTTTTGGCGAATAAAAGTGGTCAATAGACATGGGCCGAAAATTGGGGGATGTGCCCCTTTTTGAGGGGATGATCTGGGTCCCCATCTAGCACAGTGTCGTTTGGATTGAGGCTGACCTCCGTACCAAGTGGCATCTGGATCCATCGAGCCATTTGGCCACAACAGATATGGACTGAAAATTGGGGGGGCTGTACCCCTTTGGGGGAGGGGCACCTTGGTGCCCATCTAACACAGTGTGGCCAGGGCTGAGGCCTACCTGTGTGCCAAGTTTTATCTGGATCCGTCCAACCATTTGGCCACAGTACAGCAACGTTACAGACAGGACAGACAACGATCCGATAGCATAGGGCCAACCGTTTTACAAACGGTCATCCAAAAGATAAAGAAATTGGTTAAAGTGGTTCGGACATTTAGAAAGAGTGAACACTGAATGCTTGCCAGCTTAAGATTTGCATGCAAGTCCAAGTAAGAACACCTTAGGTTGTGACTTCAGAGTTAGAATTAGTGCGTCTGTTGGCGATTGGTAATAAAACCTTGATTGTGTTCATTTCAGTCAAGGCACTAAACTGGTTGTCATATATGGCCTTGTGTTTGTTATGTTCACTGTAGCCGCCAACTGTGCCCACCAGTAAAAACTATCCAGAAATGAGGGAGCGCTTACGGCTACGATTGAAGAAGAAGGTACCTTACAGTTTTCAGCTTATTTCCAAAATGTGCCAAGTTCATTGTTATAGTCGTAACTGATACTGTGGTGATTGTATTTAAAGCACTGAAGGAAAGTATGCAGACTGTTCCATGCATTAACATTACATGCAGAGAAGAATATTTTCAAAGATCATGAGGAAACCTGCAGTTGTTCTTATCACATGCATCATGATCAATGCATCATCGGCTATTTGACAGCAACATTGTTGGCAGAATGAATCCAGTGTAGACCACCGTTCAGCTTGGTCTTTGAGCAGTTATTATCGTCGCGTAACATTGCCTGTTGTTTGCTGCGGAACACCTGTGGTTGGTTGTGTGGCCCCCAGTTTTTGCGGCAGTATTTGCAGTGACTTTGGTTTGTCAGAAATTCAGTAACATCACAGGAAGTCTAATGCAGCTTGCTGGATTACGGAGCCGTGCACTGGGGATGAATTTGCTTCCAGTTATTGTGCCACTGACCTATAATGATAACTATAGCTAGCAAGATTAGACTTATGTCCTCGGCAACAATTAAGTTAGTTGGGTGACAGGAAGGACATACAGTCTGTAAAAATCCGTGTTTCTTATCATCAAAGGTTCTCCTCTGACGAAACCAGCATATTTCTGTGCCTGTCCAAAGCCAGGATAAATTTTTGGAGGGTTGCAGCAAGAAGGGAATCCCACGTTAAAATGGGGGGTTGATGGAGGAGGATTGCTGATTAGTCTGGATAGAGTGGTGCCCACCCGCATTATTGGTGTATCTGCCTCTTGTTATCCGGACCCTAGCATCATAAAGTACAGAAGAAGCTTCCTTCTGGCACTGGCTTACCTGGGTGGTCACAGAAAAAGGGCCGTAGAACGGTTGTGGTTGTGGTGGTTGTTCTCTTCTGAAGTAGAGGAATAAAACCACATTGGAGCTGGCTAACCCTAGTTAACCTGGAAAATGGCTATTAAAATGGAGGTAGGTAGGTATGTAGATAGTAAACTCTAGTGTCATTTTGAAAAACGTCTTGACGTCTGGTTTTATCTGTCAGAATGAGCAGCAGAGCAATGGTACGGAGGCTGCGGTGGCGCATGATATTGCCGCCACTGTTGAGACCCTTCATGACATGGATGTGGATGACCTGCTGAAATATATCAACGGTGATGACAAGTCCCAGGCCAAGGCGACGACACGCAAAGCTGCCAAACGTGCTCGACAAAAACAGAGAAAGGTGCCAGAGTCTTTTATATTCAGACTTCATGTTGACTATTTATTAGGAAAATGCTACAGCATGGTAGTGAGCATGTTTTCTATAAAAAAAGTGCCCCGTGTAGGCCCGGTGCACCCTCTTTCCCCCTTGTCCATTCACTTCACCTTTTGCTCTTTTTTTTACTTTTCCCCTTTCCTTTTCTCATTCACTTTACCTATTTTCTTCTTTTGTCCATCCCTTCCCTTTATTCTACCAGAGTTGTCCCACTTTGTTTCCAGGCCGGAGGTCATAGGAGGCGACCGAACCTGAGTTTAGTTTGTTTATTTTATGTTATCTGTATTCCTTGGTTAAGTAGTTAAGATGTTTTCTGGTTTTTTTTATTTGTTGTATTTGGTTTAATTTGGTCTTGCGGTGCGATAGTTGTCTTCCCCTGTTGTAGGCGCTAGCGTAATAATTTAAATGAGCCTCTCGATCCCTTTCCCTTTTCGGGTGGCTGCTGAACAAAAAGGCGGCCAGGGTTGAGGTTAATATGTCGCCAGCCTTCATTCACTGGGTAAGAGGATAACTCCACTCCTGACCTTTCGTCTCTGGTATAGCTGTATTTGTGCTGAAAAGGGATGTGAAACTCCAGCCAACCTATAAAAAACTTGTCGAGAGTCGGTATTCGATGCTGGCTTGTTGTCGGAGAGCTAGTATAAGGAAAGCAATGCTCTTTCTCTCAGGCATCTGGTGGTAGATGAAGAAAGGATGAGGCCAGGCCACAGATTGCAAGCAGAGCTTAAAGCCCTGTTCTTAAAAAGCGAAGGAAGTAAACCGAGGGTGAAGCAGCTAATCGAGGTGCTCCTAGAAAATGGTTGTTAAATGGAGGAAGATAGTTGGGTAGGTGTGGCGTGTTTATTATAATCTTTTGACATCTGTTGTTGAGTTTCTTTGTACACGTTTGTGGTTCATTGGTTAAGATGGTCAATTTTTTTCAAGCTGACTTGATTTATGCAGAGACGTCTCTCGAGTCCTCGGTGAATTCTCAGTGAAGTCTTGAAGGGCAAGCGGTACAAATTGTTCCAGTGCTCCGGGAAATATCCCCACTCCTACCCCGGCTTGTTCTTGCCAGCCTGTAAAATAGTGGTTGGTGGAAGACGTTTTCTGGAGCAAACGTCTCCCGCCACGTTATACATTGGCAAGTCTGAGCTGGTGAACGGTGGAATGTGTGATGTTGAATGGTGTTTTCTGATTCATGGATAAACAAATCAAAGACACGCTCGGCAGACTTTCATTTATGTAGTAGCCAGCGTGTTACTGGCATCAGAGAGCCAATGTAAAGGAGCAATGTCCCATCCATCAGGAGTCTGTTGGTGATTTATCACTATCATGCTGTGCTCGTGGCCTGTGGAAGTTCACCCAGTTAACTTGATGGACTCACTGCCAGGTGGCCACCGACCATTGGGCTGCGAGTCCGTCCTTAGTTTGACACCGTTCCATGGCCTGTCTGTTGCAGTGATATGATGTGAGAGGACTGAGAGGTGATAAGTTGTTGATGCGTTGCTGTGCCAGGCTGCCGAGAAGCTGCAAGAGAATGGTGCTGTACGTGATGAAGACCAGCCTGCCACCGTATCTGCCAGCGCAGCCAGTGTAACGAGTAGTTCGACCGTCACTACAACGGGCAGTAGCACCGTCGCAGTGTCAGTTGAATCGCAGCGGGATACTCACAGTAAGAAGGCTACTTGTTCACAGAATGGCACAGAGCTGTCTGTTCACAAGTCAAACGCCCTTGCTTCAGCATTGGCTGTCACTGCAGCCGACCAGTCTCGGTGCCATTCTGGTCCTGGGGTCACTCATCCACCACTGAAACCATCATCAGAACTTCGAGTTCGAGACAAACCTGGTGCGGAGAAGACGAAAACTGCCCAGCAACACGTGTCGTCATTTTCGTCACGCACGACCGACACTAGTCCACAGATTTCCACGAAAATGGCGAAAAGCAGGAGGGGTCAGAAGATTGGGCAGCCGCCGGAGGTGGCAAACTCGGCTCCACAGATAGCAGGACAGAAAACCGCCAAGCAGCCAGTTGCTACGTCCTCGTGTCGCAGTTCATTGCCAGCAGGTGGCGTGGCGTCCAGATGTGCTGCTCATTCAGGTGGCATCCACGCATCAAGCACAACATCGGCGCGGGCTGAGACTTCATCAGCTGTTGTTGCTCACCTTTCAAATGGACTCGTTGCTCCTGCTGGCAAGGCGTGTAACAAGGTTGACCACCTTTCTCAGACTGAGACCACCGCGCAGCACGGACGTCCAGCAAAGCCACCGTCTCACCTGCCCAACGGCCTTCACGTTCACGCAGACAGAAGTCCCGCTAAGACCAGTCTTCTTGCGCAGAACGGCAGTGACCGCCAGCATGGATCAAAACATGGAACAGAAGCGACAAATGGACCTTCATCCAGCTCTGTCAACAAGAAGACTTTAAGGATGACTGACGTCGTCGCCGTTGAAGAAAACGGTCACGCTAGAGCATCAAAGTCGTCAGAAACCATTGTTCAGCCGTCGTCGGTGATAGATATGAGTCTTCAGGTGAATGGACACACTGACCAGGTGACTACTGGTACAGCTGCTAAGGGCAAGAAGGCTCGTCGTAAAGGCCGAGGAAAAGAAGCTCTTACGTCTGTCGGTTAGTTATTAGATTACATCACGTTTAACGTGCATAACTGCTGATATTTAATGTTACGGTATGGAGACGGTGCAGATAACACCATTGAGGAGAACTCTAGCGTCTTCTCCCTAATCCGAATGTGCTAGTTGCCTTCAGTGCTTTGACACTGTTGGTTGGGTGGCAGGAAGGGCATCTGGCCTGTAAAAAAATGGGATGGTGGAGGTGGGCACTGGTTAGTCCGGATGGAGTGGCCGCCAGCCGAATGGTTGGTGTGTCTGCCTCTTTTAATCTTCCCTTGCACCATAAAGTGCAGAAGTTCTCTTCTGGCACTGGCTCACCTGGATGGTTCCGGAAAAAGGGTGTAAAACGGTTGTGGTGTGTGTGGTGGTACTGATGTTTGATGGTTTTTGTCTTTTGCTGTTAATAATAGTAAACCATTTTGTACACATATCCACGAGTTTAACGAGTATTTTTAACATAAACCTGGGTTAGCCGATTGCACCTTTGATATTTCTTATTGTTTATTTAGGACCTGTAGATGACACTGGGTGTTTCTTCAGCTTTTAGTATTATTAGTTGGATGACTAAATGTTAAACAGTTACTGTATTTTTCTTTTGCAGTCTGACATTGAGATAAAACGTAAAATTGTGGGTATTAATTTTTAAAAAATCACTTTTGTTGTAATTTTTGCCGACTACTTGGTAGTGGTTCACCTTAAGATGGAAGTGTCTTGGAATTTCAACTTTTGTTGTAAATAAATTAAACTTAAACTTCTAAAAACTGGAATGTCCATATAAAGGCTGCATTGCGCACACGTGGTCACATTAACTTAGCTGTTAAATGTCGTTGCAAACAGCAGTATTGTGCTGATGGTAGTATATTGTTATTGGTGAAATGTGTCTTCAGATGACATTTTCCTGCCTAAGGAAGTGGAGTCTGCACGTATGGATGACTTTGAACGAGAAATCGAGGAATTCAAGAGGTTGGTTGTTGTTCCATTTACTGATAACTGCGTGTTTTATTCAGCTGAAAAACTCTTTTAATGAAAACCAGAACTTTCAGTTTAAGTTAAGCTGTTGTAGGTTCAGTCAGTATTTCAGTTGTAAAATAAAAGGTATCAGAACTTTGATTCGATTCCCTGTTCCTACAGTTGTCGTCATAAAATTTGAGTGTAGTGAGTAAATCGAAAAGAACAAGTGGAGCACTGTCTTTGGTGAGAATTAGGCTCCACTGGCGATAATGTCAAACATGTTTAACTGTTTTATTGCCCCGTGTGGGTCCCAGGCCTGTAAGTAAGTTGGTAAGTGTCTAAGTAAGTAAGTAAGTGACAAATTTGTGAAGCGCCGAAATAAGAATAGGCTCTCTCTCGTTTTGCAGGTCGGTTTAAAGAATTTTAGACCGGAGCCGCCGCCGTCGGTCGACCGTCCTAAAATAATTTCATTTCAGCATGGAACCACGTCTAAATTATTTTAAAGAATTTTAGGCTGTTTCAGTGTTTTATTTTAACATGGAACCACGTCTGAAATGAAACAAAATTATTTTAAAGAATTTTATTTTAACATGGAAACACGTCTGAAATGAAATAAAATAATTTTAGCATGAATATTCATGAGGCAGTGTTGCAGCCAATCGCTGCATTCATGTACTGTAATCGTCACACAGCAGCGGGCCATCACCGGCCGGCCATCGCCGGCAAACAAACATGGGAAATTTCCGCGCGCAGCAGGCACCTGAGCAACTAACTCCGCCCATGGGCGGGGTTGGCAGGGTTTCGCTAAAATTATTTTATGATGGAACCACGTGTGAAATAAAATAATTTTAGGACGGTCGACCGATGGCGGCCGCTCGGGTCTGAAATAATTTGTTTCAGCATGGAACCACGTCTAAAATTATTTTAAAGAATTTTAATGTTTTATTTTAACATGGAACTACATCTGAAATGAAACAAAATAATTTTAGCAGCAAAAATTATTTTATTTCATTTCAGAGGTGGTTCGATGTTAAAATAAAACCTAAAATTCTTCACAATAATTTTATTTTGACATGGAACCACGGCCTAAAGCGCTCAGTTATGGCATGTGTAAACGTGGGATCACACAGTTTTACCTGCCACCCACATGTTTATCCACAAGTGGAATGAGCCATACCTGCCTTTACTCTCCAGCCACAAAGCATTACCGCACTTTGGCTGGTACTCATTACCCATCCTGCTGAAGGTAGGAGGCCGGGTTGGCCTAGGTGGCTTGGTGAAATACTGAGGTGTTTTATTTACCAAAGATGGTCACCCATCCCAGTACTAACCGGGCCCGACGTAGAGTAACCTCGTTGATACACCCAACGCTGTTACCGGTACGTCACGCCGCCACCTAATATTAATACACCTAGTATTAATGCAAAGTTGGCTTGGACCATAGCGTCGCTCTCAAGTGACCAGTATGTTCTGTCCAGAGATTCACAGTGGGGTTATCACTGTTATCGACAGAGCTGGTCTATCCACTTAGTGCATGAGAGGCTGGGTTCATGCTTCCAGATCAGATCAGTTAGCCAGCCGAGAGAGATCGCAACTTGGCATAACATGGCCTGGTGCACTGGATTGTCATCCAGAAGCCTTGCATCATGCCCTAATATGGCATTCCAGGCCTTTGTGATACAGTCAGACATGGAGTAACTCACTAAATGCATCTGTGCATTCTGTGCTTCTCATAAAAAATGACACGTTATTTTTGTACACAGTTGAGGTCAAGACAGAACCTAATGGTATACTGTTCTGGTAATTGCTACGTCTCCGAAATGACCGATTTTCATGGTTCCCACGCCTCATGGAAAATCCTGGAAAGTCCTGAATTTTTATTTCTAAAATTTCCAGGACCTGAAAAGTCCTGGAAAATGAACTTGCTACTGAAAAGTCCTGAAAATTAAACTTTGAGGTCCTGGAAAGTCCTTGAATTTACTTATGGTTCAAATTAACTGCTGAAAGTGAAAAACGTCTTCGTGTTCAGAACACCATGTGCAAATAAGCGTGCAAAGTATTCCTGCTGTGTTGTTAACCAAACAGTTTCTTTGATGAACGTTTTGCGCTGGATGGTACTGTTACACTGTGCACATAAGAGTAAGTAACTGCTGTTTATGGTCGCCCTATGTAATAGGGCAGACCATTATATTTTCATCCTGTTTCGTTCTTTCTTCTTCTTTTTTTCCTCGCCTAATCTCAGCGGTCGGAGATTGGATGTTTACCATACTTACGGCACATGGTGTGGCCTTAGTGCGAATTTAGAATGCAGGTCTGAAATGCACTGCACGCGGCTCGCTGCAAATACAGGACGCCAAAAATCGCCATCTCGGCACCATCGCACAACTTTGTCGGGCCATATCTTTGCAACTAAGGCATGTATCGACAATCAGGAAAAAAACTTGTTAAGCACCAATACCTCCTCTACATGTCCTGATAATATGGTGAACTTCGGCCCACTAACGGCAGAGATAGGTTCGGGAGTTTGGGGCACCCCTACAAATTTCAACGGGTTTTGCGTCTTGGCAGCGTTACTGCACGGCATCTAGTAGTAGGCGTCAGCCAAACTTTGCGGCGTTGAACAGAGGGCGCCGCCTATGTTTGGCAGGGCGACCATCAGGTTGGGCATTGGCCCACATTCTAGTTGTCTGTATATTTACACATTGCTGGGCTACAAAAGAATTCTGCAAAAATGTTGTTGGGGTCCTGGAAAAGTCCTCAAATTTTTCATAAGCAAGAGAGTGGGAGCGCTGATTTTGTGCAGAGTGAGACATGAAGCCTTCACTGAGTCAACCTAGTAATTGCTTTACTGTTCAGTTATTTCGTTTAAATCCACCTCGATCTGTGTTTGTTTTTAGATTTTGCTTCAACTCGACGCCGGCTGAACGACGCGAGAAACTTCAGGTGAACGTGAACATTAAGGACATCTTTGCCAAGAAGAAGGCTACAAATGTTGTCTGAGTTGGTTGCCGCACTTTGCTTTGAAATGTTGGACTTAAATGGTGTCTTATTTGACCCTTATTTTGACCTGTGACTTTCGGCTGCCTGTTAGCAGTGATTTGATAGCGGATGAAGACTACACTACTGGTGGTTCAGGATATCGTAACTGCGTCGTAATTCAGTGAGAGCCACCGTGAATCGGTTCTTTCCTGATTGCTCGTGGCAAGTTTTTCTGTTTGTTTTCTTGAAAGTCATTATGATGATTTTTGAATTGACGAATTGAATATTTATTGTGATAAATTGTAGATTACGTGCGGGAACATTTGATGATTTGCGTTGTTTCTGTGTTTCTTCGTGTTTTCGCAGTGTATACTGTGATAGACGTATCGCATACTGTGCTGTGGTACTCTGCCACGTGCCTTTAAGTTTTGTGCTTTCTCCTTAACCCTCGTTTTTTCTCTATCGTTAGGACTGCAGAATGAATGATGCAAGCGAGTTTAATTTGTTTGCTTACACAATTATGATTTTGTTCCGTACCATGCAATTATCATCTTCGTGCTGTGTCGTTGATCTGTTTTGTGCTCACTCACTAATATATTGATTGTTTTTATCCGCTCTAGTCTATTAATTTCTAGTAAAATTATCGCACGGGAATTGTACAGTTATCATTGATAGAACAGAATACACTATATTATAAGCTCATTGCAGCTGTACAGCTGTTTCACCGGCAGTGGAGTTAAAAAGTATTTCTGTAGTTAATATTTCATATAGAAATATTTGGCTTCTATAATGGGAACAAGGTTGCCTATGAAAGTAGTTATTTTGCTGATTTTTGATGCCTACAAGCCTTTTGATATTGCTGTTGCCTGGCGTTACAGTGTATGTCCT
>Ga0209259_1000206_pt1 | contig 16360 bp, 10 predicted proteins | sample WorMetGr2BELIZE1_FD_187417 | JGI IMG/M metagenome (GOLD analysis project Ga0209259, IMG submission 187417) | Marine gutless worms symbiont microbial communities from Max Planck institute for Marine Microbiology, Germany - Inanidrilus... ...
GGGAGAGGAGGGAGAGGAGGGGAAGGGAATAGAGGGGACCCCGTATGTATCTTTAAATTTTCCTCAGAATAGTCTATACGATTATCGAACAGTCATAACATCTCTAAACGTGTAAAAATGACTCTACGCCACAGCATTGTTGTATATATGCAGCTCAAGACATTTTTGCTGAATAATGAATAAGTCGTAAAATAAGAAAATTATAGTAGATTTTCCATTTCTTTTGGGTATCCAACTACTAAAAAGCTTTCAGCTTCAAAGGCGCTTCGCCTCTGACCCCCTGACCAGGGGCTCTGCCCTGGAACCCGGTGGGGGCTCGGCCCCCAGACCTCCGGTTCACCCCTTTGCCTCGGTTGAAATAAAATCCTGGCTACGGCCCTGATCTAGTTCAGCAATACGTGACTCTGAATCATTATATCTATTACTACTACTACATCCGTTTTTTCCAGGAAAACCTGGGTAAGCCGGCACCAGAAAGGTAAAGCAATTCTGGATTTTACTGGAGCAACAGATGACGGGGTAGCAGTGGCATCAGCTGAACCACATGCAAATCATTTGCACCTCGCTCCACACAGACAACCAAATCATACCAGTACCTGACCACTCAGCTTTTACAGGCTGGATGCCCTTCCTGCCACCAACCCAGAGAATTATTGTTGTACAGCTAGCGAATGTAAATAAAAGTGTCAACTTACCCTCTGATGTGGCGCGGCTGAGAGTTATCATCCACTCTGCCAGCGGTCGCATTGCCTTCACTGGTCTCCGTGGGATGCGTCTTCTTCACACCTCCTCCCCACTGGCGCTTTTTCACCGAACTCTGTGGTCCAGCATCGGTACTGGACTCCATGTGATGTCCAGCAACACTTGGACCACCTGCTGCCAGCGGTGACACGACATTATTCCGGACAAGCCGTACCACGTGTCTCTTCGCCGTCTGCCCCTTGTCCTCCGCCTGTTTCTCGGCCGTTGAACTGTTGAGATTGTATCGGCGAACAATGATGATGTCTTCTGGTCGAATAGCAGCCGCAGATTCATCAGATGTCAAGGTTCCTGCAGGCGTCCTCCCCGTCTCTGCAGTTGTATGTGGTACAGAAGGTGTTTTTACTCGTCGGCTGTCAGTTTGGTCTGCTAATGTTGAGCCGCTCTTCCAGCGAGACGAAGTATCGTGATCCGACTGAGTGGCTGTAGTCTTCTTCTTGCCTCCGAGTTCAGTAGAGTGCTGTACGCCAACACATTTCCTTCCGCGTTGATTATCATGTGGCAGTTTCGAGAAACCAGCTTGCCGCTCTGTGTTAATGGCACTCGATGCCGAGCCCTGCAGCGCCCTGTCACGATACTGGTACGTCGCGTGTTTCCCTGGCAGGTGTTTCCCTGGTTGTTGATATTTGCCGTCCATAGACTGGGACGGCAGAGCACGCTTCGGAACGGAATCTCCTGCGGCTTTGGAGAAGCGCATTTCTGCAACAGTGCTCCGCTGTGATTTATCAGCAGAATAAAAGGTCTCTGACAGTTGCCAGGTCTCTGACTGTTGCCTCTTATCTGAATACTGGTGACGTGCTTTGGCAGCAAAGGGATTCATCACTGGTCCGATTGACAGCAAACTCGGAGGTCTTGGGTGTACAGGCGACTCCGGGCGGAATGGTGACCTTGGTCTGGACTGCCAAGGTGACCCTGGTCTCAGAAAATGTTCAAAACTGGAGGCACGATGGCTGACTCTTGGTGGATCTGGTCTCCGCGTCCACGACTGGTCCGGACCCCGTTGCATGGCGACGGGCTGCGAACGCGAACTAAAGCCGCGAAAATCTCTGTCGTCCAGCGGTCCATCTCTGCTGGTGATCCACATGCAACATCACGGCTGTATTTAATCTTACAAAAACGCTACCAAACAATTCGCCTCACACAAGGCTAACAACTGGTCATAATTTTCTACAGATTTCAGCTTCTCTGTTCAGCCAACGTTTCCCAAGATACCACAGCAATCAGTGACAACTTATTCCGCTTCTTCTGAATGCGAAAGAGATATCCACAAACAAATCCTTTTGTGCAAAGCTTGACTCTCCAAGGCACACTTCTGCAACCATCCAGTCACTGGCCTCCGTATCATGACCACTTGCCCAGTCTCCATCACTTCACTCAACAAAGAAAGAATTTTCATCTTATTACAAGGCTGTCTATTCGGGCTGCTGATGTTAAATCACACTCCTTCCCAATACGCAGTGACATTCGGATGCTTCACTGTACGGCGTGATGGGAGAAGATAAGCACCTTTGTTCGGATGTATCTGCTGCATCCCGGTGACTTCAATACTGGCTGTCAAAAAACGAAGCCAATAAAACTTCAGTCAAACATCTAAATAAGCATCGGATCCAATGGCTTCTGTGCATCAACTTGCTGATGTCGGACAACAACACAAAGAACAAGATCTGGATGATCAACTCAGCCAATCAGTTAGCAGGAAACAGACGGCGTTATAGGGCACCGACACAGTGGCAGCTCAGTGACTTTAATTAATCACCTGCCATTCAATTCTTGAGATCCTTGCTGAAAAATGCCAGCACAAAAGATGAGACATAAAGCAGGCCAAAACCGCTTTTGAACAGCCGGTTGTACATCCGATGCTAGAATTTGAAATAAAGGTACTTCATCTTTATAGCGCAACTTCAACTCTCGTAAACAAGTCTGCATTCACTCACAGCCAGATATTTTTTGACAAGAATATCTGTGATCATGTTACAATAATTCAGGAATACTTTTATCTTCTTAACGACGTGACAACAAGGAATCATAACCGCAAAAATTGACATGCATCCGCCTTACTGCAGATTCCTTTGTCTCACGTATGTACCTGTTTCTTACAATGACTTCATTAATTTTCTTTCTTTCACCATTCCATCTTCATCCACTGCAAACACTACTACGACCACCATTTGATATGTATTCACTCATCCAATCTTCTCGTTTCACTTAATGAGTAGAGCAGGCTATCCTGTCAATCAGAGCTCACTGAACTTCCATACAAAAAGCACACAAGGTCAAACACGCTGACGAGCTGTATTTACTTTCAACAGCAACGGAAATCCATAGAGTTCACTGGATCAACGAGGCAGAAAAGAGAACAGGACACAATCCCAGCATATGAGCACAAAGATGGAAACTTGGAACCATAAAAAATAGCGTGTAACTTACATCCACAGCACGAGCAACTACAGTCATCAGCAGAAGATGACTGCTGATGTACCATGAACTCAACCTTGACTCACTTTCATATTCCATAACTCAGCAATACATGAGAACAAAACACGATCACGATTCTGTAGACTCTGCACGTCACAGCTTCAGGAATGCAGCTTCAGCAAGTCACACCAAACAAGCACAGACAGCCCGGTAAGTATTCACCATCAGGCTGCACCACAGTGCTACGTATGTAGATGAGGCCTATTGCTACAGACCAAGTAGTGTGGTCTGTCTGTCGGTCTGTCACATTTGTGACCCCTGCAAAACGGCAAAACCGACTGAGATGCCGTACGGGTTGTGGGCTCGGGTGAACTCAAGGAACCATGTATTAGATGCGGGTCCAGACTGCTCCATGTGAAGGGACAATTTTTGGGGAAAACATGTCCGTGCATGCCTGGCAAGACTCCCTGTGAGACGTGCAAAAATGGCTGAACCGATCGAGATGCCGTTTGGACTGTGGACTCGGATATGCCCAAGGAAGCAGGTGTTACATGAAGGTGCACATTGGCACCACGTGGCAAATATGATTGATCCGTCCATGTGCAGCGGCAATGCGGCCTTTTGTCAAATTACTCTGACCATGTTTTTATTATTATTATTATTATAAATGCAAATTGCTTTCAGTGCTTCGACACTGCTGATTGGGTGTCAGAGAGATATCTGGCCTATAAAAAATTAAGCGACGAGGTGCTGGTGTGAATATCTGTCTGCAGCGAGGAGTAGTTAATTTGCATGTAGTCCAGTTGACGCTACTCCATAACCTCTTGCTTCATTAAAAGCCATTGCCAGCTTACCCAGGTTGTAATGGAAAGGAAGCCGTTAAATGGGTGTCTGTCTGTCTGTCTAATATTATTATCAATGCAAAGATTATAGTGCTACTGTCACGAAAATTGCTGCAGGGGCACTGTACCAAATAGATCTAATACTCAAACTCTGCACAGATGTGGCGCATAAAGTCACTGGTATCAGCCATCGAAGGATGCTTTAACCAAAAACATCTTCAGAGCTCGTCGAAATGCCAGGCACGATGATTACGTTCAGATCAATGCCAGCAATGCATTCCAGACTCTCGTAGCAGCCACTGAAAATGCTCTGTCGTGCAGACTGATCTGACGTATTGACGGAACAAGACGCATGGATGTAAAGCCGGAACAAAGACGATGTCAATGTCAGATGAAGTATTTCAGCAAGGTACTGTGGCACATTGCCAACCAATTAGCACACACAAATGAAACAGTATCCACTCCAGTAGTTTAAACCAGCAAAGTCTGCAGAGGAGTGGCATTATGTGTGCTAAACTCGTAGCTGAGAACTCCAGCTGAGCAACGGTGTTGAGGACTGAATGCGGTCGTCGCGGCAGTGTTGCTGACACTCCAACCAGTACGGAGCTGCAGCACCAGCGCACATGTCAGTGTCATCAAGGTATCACGCGACACTGAACATCATTATACTGTGTCTCTGCCGGACAGCTGCAGAGCACGCTGCGACAGTGGCAGTGGCGGAGACATCAGCGTCCACAGAAACGTCAAGGTCAACAACGGCAGCAACAAACATCAAGGTCAACAAGACAATGGCAGCAACAGGACACATCGATGTGTCACCAATATGCACTAAACCAGTTGCTGTCCGCTGCTGACGGTGTGCAGAGCACCTCAGTCTGGGATGGACAGAGATGTAGCCGGTCAGATCAAGACGCCGTCCACTGCGACATGTCGTCAACGCAGACCGACAGACACTGCTGAAGTGCGTCAGAATCAGACAGATAACAAGACCGCAGACTTGGGTGTCGTGATTGCTGTCTGCAAATTCATGTGGAAGAAACTGATGCCTTTGCACGCCGAGCTGCAACAAGTCAGCAGCATACAGTAAGAACAGAGGATTGGTCCCAGAACCGAACCATCGTACTTCATGTAGTACTGTAGATTCAGTCGACCTTTTTGTAGGTGGAAGTACCCCTGCTGGGTACGGTTATTCAAATATGATGCAAACCAGGCAATGAGGGAATCACCACGACCATATGACATTCGTACACATTAGAGCAGCATGGCATGGTCAACATTGACAAAAGCACCTGACACGTCGAGCAACGCCAAGACTGTCGAGACATGGCGAATCTTCTTTCGACCCCGGAGTCGTCATCAACAGACTGCTGACACTTTCAAAACATGTCACCGCATTCTGCCAATTGGAAATCTTTTAACTTTGACAACTGCATCCAGCTGTAGGAACACTAACAGTTGAAGCTGCCAAAATATTAGTCCAAGCACTCTTCATTTCTTCCCATCTAGACTACTGTAATTCACTACCATAAGGCACGTCTAACAGCCTAATTAGGAAGACTAACCAGAATGCTGCTAACTTACTTGAAGACATTTAACTTCCTCTTGCTTCAATATTCAGCTTAAGCAGCTTGTCAATCATTCTGCTGTTCTTCCCCACAACACTGATGAAAGTTCATGATATGATCTCAAACAGTCAATACTTGCATAGCTGATATTTGTAATGCAATGCATCTAGCCCAACTCACCTCACGACATGCATTCACAATCACATCCAATCTAAAGCAATCAGTTACTCTTCTGTTGGAATATACAAACTTCCATGATTTTTTTGTTGGTGGCGCGGTGGTGCAACGGGTAAGGCATTTGAGCTTGCGATCAGTAGGTTGCGGGTTCAAATCCTGCTCAAGGCAAAGCTGCGTAACAACCTTAGGCAAGTTGTTTACACCTATGTGCCTCTGTCACCAAGCAGTATAACTTGGTACCGGCCAAAGGGTGGTGATGCTCTGCGGATGAGGAGGTAACTGCAGGCCTGGCCGAAAGTAATGGCAGCCTACCGCCGGGTGGATGACTGACTGCCTGTACACCGGGATCAGCTCCAGGCCCAACGCTCAATGTCGAGTATGGGAAGCCTTTACCTTTTACCATGATTTCACACTGTGGTATTAGCTACCAAAGCATCTTCTTTTCACAACACTGTGTCTGATCCATGCAGCTGCAAGGTACTTTAAGGCTTTTAATGCTCTCAATAATCTCTCACATTTGCACGTCATTCATGCAAAAGCACGCAATGAACAGCCCAACATAAACAGCCCAACATTCACACTACATATATTGCTTAACATCTACACCAGGTGGTCGTACTCTTTCACTACACATCAATGACAGCAAACTGGTTTTACAACATTATTGCAAACTGCAGGACCATCAGAATCAGTCGACGACTCATTGTTATTGCTCTCCATCACATCTGTACGATAAATCTTCTCCATCTACTTACTACAAACCTCAGCATGTTCTTTACTTAACTGCAGACTTCTTTGGACAGTGCAAACAGTCTACTCATTCTCCATCAGTAAACCAATACTCTGCTATTCAGACGGATGATAAACCAATATGCTTTAAAAACTTCACTCACATCAAACACACTCGGACTGACTGTAGTATTACAAACAGTTCATGCCACTGTTCAATGGACAGCAGCACAGATTCCCTTCATTCGCATGCCACACACAAAAAATATCGCCAAAGTTTTCACAGTTTTAAACTGTAATACAACAAAACTTTTCCACAATGGACTTTTGGGGACCAACCTAAAAGGTCAGTTACATCTGACGTCCGTTGTATCCAAACTAGGCGATGAACGGCTCACCACATTCATGTCTGGTGTACAGTACATACAATGTACGACCAAATCTTCCTGTGTTTTCTGCTACTATTAACAATGCCTTTTACATCTGCATAATTTTATTGTTTTCTCGCCAAACTGTCTGCTTACAGAACACACAACAGACTGCTTCTTTCGATTTTCAATGTCATTTATTGTCGTGACTCTAGTTTGTAAATCCAAGCAGTTCACTCTGTGTCTGTCAGGCCATGATATACTCAAATGCGATTGATCATCTGCGGGTTTCATACGCAGCGCACTGTAAATGACATGGAATAAAACCTTGAAATGTTTGTCCAGCTTCACTGGTTGCCTTACACTCACCGTAACTGCCGACACCCCACCCCCAGGCACTTACTGTCTGTTTAAGTGATGAGACAGAGGGGACAGTAAGTGACACAAGTGACACAATGAAAGGTGTCCACATAGTGAGTTGGTGCCAGAGTCGTAACCGACAACATCAGCTGATCTCGCCAACAGCCGCGTCATAAAAATGGCTGGTGTCCTGCGTGAACGTGTCATCATGATAGCTGTTCTCAAGATGCGGCTGTTGGTGGGACGGCCGTCGCGATTACATAAGCACATCAGTCTTGGTTGTGGGCACAAATGGTCTGGTGTATCTAGCACTGTCTGGAGTGCTAGGGCCTGGAAAACTGGTCTTGTAATAAACGAAAGTCCATACTAATGGAGTACGTTCTAACCACATTATCGCACGCTGAAATTAACAGACTCGCTTGGGACCAGGAAAGAAGTATGCATTAACCAATATCCATTAGTTAGAGTCCACTCTAACGAAGTTTTCTGTACTGCAAAACTTGAGCAATATACTGATAAAATATGTTAGTAATCATCATTACAAATATGTTCACACATTACATTTGCATTAAAAATGGGATGTCTGCAAATGTGCAAGACTAAACAGCTGTGCCAATGAATATGCATTTCTGCTATCATGACAGCATCATAATGCACATTTGCTACAACTTGATTCCAGGCTCACGTCACATAAGACGGTGTTAAAACTTGCCCAGAATAACGACGACAGTGGACGCAGTCACCTAGTGGCGGAGTACTGGGCTTGTAAGTTCACACGTCTGCTGCCCATCCAGACCACTGCCAGCAACCTGGACCAAGTTACGAACCTACTGCGTTCCACTCAGCCTCCTACCTTCAGCTGGTTAGGAAATATGCTGAGTCAGCTGATTAAGGCAGTGGTATGACTGTTAGCTGTATTGCAGGTCCATCTGTCACTGCTAATGGACTGGACGGCTGCATAGTGCACTTTGGAACCATTAGCTCACGCCAATCTAGCTGCCGCTTCTGACACCGTACAGTGCTGCCGGGCTCTAGCTGTGTAAGCAGCAATATTGCAACTATTCAGAGATCAGACCCTTAGATTAAAACCAGGCATAACAATGTCACCTTCATGGCACACTTTATACAAACTGGACTTGTTCACAACACCAGTCCAGGCAACATCAAGAAAAACGCTTCTCTTCCATTAATAAGTAATTTCAGCTTTCGGGCACCACCAGATCTGTAATATCGACTTGTCTAATCCAGCTTTCAGGCAGCAGTATCAACAAGCTGACTTTTATTGAATGGCACTTATCATTATGGTATTTCAATTCTGCATCCAGGAACTGATGTGATGGCACATTATCAACGGTCAGCTGTCATCACCAAAACATGTTGCTGCACTCCGTTGATCTGGATTCTTTCAACTAAGTAAGTAAATATAATTCATAAATGCACATACTGGTCAGCAGAAGCCATCCAGCTGTCAGATCACTGACCGCTGAAGCTGCCAAAACATTAATCGAGGCATGAATTACTGTAGTTCACTGGTCCACAGCGAGTCTGATGGCCTCAACATGCGGTCACTGCAGCATGCTGCGGAGGTTGTACATCTCATCACTACAGCCAGGCAGTGCACCCGACCACGTCCATGCTATGCTAGCTGCACTGGCTTCCTGTCTGGCAACGAGTGAAGCACCAAGCTGCATGCCTGGTGTGCCATTCATTGTCTGGCGAGGCACCTGCATAGCTGACAATATCAATCTCATTCCCAACAGTCAGATGCTGTATATTTTCACTAGCATTCGACAGGACACCATCGTTAAACACCCACGGCAGTTTCAGTGACAGCTAGAAGCTTCAGTATTGTGTGGAATGGTATGCCATCATCCTTGTGACAGGTCGTTAGCTAAAAGCAGCTTAATCAGCTACTGAAAACATTTCTACCTGCCAGTTAGCTGGCCACAGCACACTGTGCTGGTATACTTATCAGTGCCTTACAGACATTCTTATTAACTATCTAACACCTTGACTATGTTATTCTGTATCTGGCTATGGAATCATCCATACATCTCACAATTAAGGTATCTTTCATCCAATCAAAACAACAACCGTAAAATATTTTCAACAACTACCGCAAGTATGGCTCGCGTTCCCGGAAGTACGGAGACCTAGATCGATGGCCATATTCATGGTGTCGCAACTGCTGTGCATAACGTTGTGGATCAAATGGAGGCGATCTGTGGCGTTCTGCCAGGCGCATCAACCTCTCCCTTTCATCCTTTCCTGAGTTTGGCAGGATCCGAGGCATACGTGAGATCCAGTCGGGATATCCATGAGATCTTTCACGTTGAGGTGAGACATAATCTCGTCTTGGCGCAGACGTCTGCCGATGCTTCCAAGTATCCATAAACTTCTTCGACCTAAACCACACATTTATCACAAAACACTCCCATCGCTATTCAGAAGAATACTACTATTAATACTGATTGCACCTGCAATCAAAATTCAAAGATGGAATGCACAAAAACTTTAAACTGTAAATTGTGCTATACCACTTAACATATGATCCATACTATTAACAGCTTCATTATAAAACAAACAGACAGTTTCACGAAAATAATTTACAGCTTATATGCACAGAAACTGTTAACCAATATTCAGAATTCATGTGGAGAAAACGTTAAGTCTGACAGCAACAATAAGCACACACTGGACAGTCACAGATATGCCAACTCATGGACCGCCAAGTCACGGACTAGTCACCTCGTGGACTGGACAAGTCATGGACTGAACAGATCGCAGACTAGTCATTAGCTGTAGCAAGCTTCTGTGAATGTTTTTAAAATTTTTGCGTAAGCTTTGATTTTCGTGTAGCCTATTCACGTGCATCTTTGTATCAACCTGCTCATGGCATTACCGGGTACTATTATTTTTAGCTACAATTTTGTTTGTTAAACTGATTAATTTTCATGCTGCATTGCTGTACTATGTATCAAGTGGATGTGGCCTATTGTTACAGACCAAGTAGTGGGACCTGTGTGGATCACAATACTAGTGATCATATCGTAGCCCAACAAGCTAATCGATATATCGTGGCGTTTCATATCGCGATATCGTACAATACGCAGCGGCCTCCTTATAATGGGCGGGCTGTAGGCCTACGCCGTGGCCCCCGGTATGTCAGGCCAGCTGGTGGGGTGGGTAACTGTTCGGCGGGCGGGGTCGGCGGAGGCCGATGGATGCGGAGGCTTGCCTGCTGCTGCTGTTGCAGGCCGGTGTAAGCTATACAGCATCACTGCTAGGCCGTGTTGCGTGCGTGGCGGTTGATTTGAATTAGCGAGTTTGTTACGAGTTAGATTCAAATTTCAGCGTTTGTGCGACGTACAAGGAGTTTGTGAATACGCTACGATGCCACGTAAGTGTTCTGTCATCGGTTGCAGAGGCAACTATGCAGCACGTAAAGGGGAACCTGCTGACGTTAATAAGGTCAGCGCGTTCCACTTTCCGAAGGATGTATCGAGGAAGGAGCAATGGCTGCGTCGGATTCCTCAGGAGTTGCGTTCAGACGATATCACGGACGACATGGTCGTCTGTGAGAAGCACTTCGAGTCACGTTTTGTCATTCGTGACATGACGTGCTATCGACCAGACGGCAGTTCGTTTACGTGTGCGAGAGACGTCCCTGTGTTGGCATCTGACGCAGTGCCAACGCTTTTTCCCAACACGCCATCTTACCTGTCGACGCCATTGCCTGCAAAGAGGAAGGCACCGAGCGATCGACGAGCTGAAGTGGCAGCTCGTGATGACAAGAAGCTGAAAGAGTGGTTGGATAGCGACTGCATTACAGGTTTCGATGACTTTTCTACCCATGTGTCAGAAAAGAGCACTGGCGTGCCAGGTGAGTGGGTTGCCATCACTAAGAGTGAGTTAGTATTGTTTGTGTTGCTCACTAATATTGCTTCGTCGTTGGTTCCGTCTGTTGTTGCGAGTTTTAAGGTGTTGCGTGATATGCGTGTTGAATGGTTTGACGATGAACGTCAGAGAGACAGCAGTGAACTTGCTTGGTTGTTAGGTGATGACATAAAGCTTAGTCGGTGGTCACAGTTACCAAATATTTGTGCATATATTCAGAACTCATGCAGTAAAGAAAGTGCTCCTACGGACATTCTGTCCAGGATTCAGCAACTGCTTAAATCGCTTATTTGCTCTCTGAAATTGCGTGATGATGTCGACAATAAGGTTACTGTGTTAAATTTCATATCCGATCAACTGTCGTTGTTGTTTGCAGGCCAGAAGCGCTATTCTCCTAGGTATTTAGTAGTCGCGTTTAGACTGTTTTGTGTCTCGCGGTCAGCGTATCAGTTTCTGCGTGATACATGTCTGACGTTACCACACATTTCGTACTTGCGTCAGCTGTCGAGCTGTTTCACACACAGCAGTACAACACTGACTGGTGAAAGCGCAGAATGTGCGTATCTGAAACAAAAGTGCAGTGTTCTGGCTGAACATGAGCGGCTTTGTGTGCTCATGATTGACGAAATATATGTCAGCCCGAAAGTTGCATACAAAGGTGGTAATTTGCAGGGTTTCGCAACGAACGTGGGTGCATCGTCGGACATGGTCGAAGCTACCACAGTACAGGCGTTTATGATTTCTTCGATTTTCTCTAAAAATAAAGATGTTGTCGCTCTCCAGCCAGTGAAAAACTTGGAGACGTCATTTCTTCACGACAGTTTGATTAAAGTTTTGAAAATGATCGAGAATATTGGCTATAAAGTTGTTTGCCTGATTTCAGATAACAATCGCGTAAACAGGAATGTCTTTACGTCTATCTGTGGTGGTGTGCTGAAACCAAGCATTGCTCACCCACTCGACAGTAGTCGTCGGTTGTTTTTCATGTTTGATTCTGTGCACTTGTTGAAAAGCATTCGTAATAACTGGATTAATCAAATAGATCAGACATTTCACTTCCCGCAGGTTGTCGGCAGTACTGCGAAAGCGTGTTTTGCATATCTTAAACAGTTGTATGACAGTGAGCGATCTGCGATTGTGAAACTCGCGCCTAGTTTAACTTTCACAGCACTACACCCCAATAACACTCAGCGTCAAAATGTGAAATTGGCGTTAAAGGTATTTGATGAGAAAAATGTAAGCGCACTCGTAGAGTTTGGAAAAACTTTTCATTTTGATGTCAGTGGAACCCAGAATTTTATTCTGACCATTATTCAGTTCTGGAAAATAATGAACGTAAAACATCCGTTAAAGGGACGTAACCTGAATGATGATTTCTGCGAGCCTATCCGTAGCCTTCACGACGGTAAACTGCATTGGTTGTCTATGTTTTATGATTGGTTGTGTGCGTGGGAACGGCTTCAACTGCAGCCTCGTCATGGATGCTTGTCGAAAGAAACTATGTTCGCGTTGAAACAAACCGTTCTGGCTGCCAAATTGTTATCAGAATACTTGTTGCGTGAAATGCATTGTCATTATGTGTTATTAGGCAAATTTCAGACGGACGACCTGGAGTTTCGTTTCGGGCAGTATCGTCAACTGTCTGGTGCTAATTATAATGTTTCTGTAACGCAGATCATGGAGTCGGAGAAAAAGTTGCGAATTCTGAGCGTCGTAAAACTGGTTAGTCACAGTAATGGAGATATCACGATGCGAGACTTTATTGCAGGATGTCAGGCTGATGCTGATGCGAGTGAAACTGAGCACGACTGTGACGCCAATTTATCTGCGTTTTCGAGTGTGATCGGTGAATGTGACGATGTTTGCGTTTCCGACAGTGAGATGTCTGCGCTAGTGTTTGTTGCTGGATATGTCGGATTTAAGTTAAAAAGAAAGTTATCTTGTGTTGATTGCAGGTTAGAGTTGTTTACAGAGAAAGCGCTAGAGTGTGAGTTTCCTCGCGATGAGAGTTTCAATTACATGGCGAACGTAGATAGAGGAGGCTTGACATGGCCAACTGATTTGCTTGTAAACATTGTTGTGCAGTGCATAATTATCTTTAAGTGCCTTGTCTCAGACAAACACGTGAAAGAGTTCAATGTGACCAAAAATCAACGTGCAATTATGTCTGGTCTGTCACTGCAGAGGTGCGTGACTGTTCTGAACATGTCAAGCAAGTGCTCTGGTTGTGGCGTGACGATGACTGACATAGCTAAAATGTGCATTAGAACAGTGTGTAACATTTCGTTGAATAATTACACTAAGACTCTTACAGACGGTCACACCAAATCAAAGTCACTGAGAAAACTTTCAACGCTAACGAAGTGACCTCTTATTGTAAATTATTAGGCCTATAGCGGGCCTATTGTTAAAATGGGCGAGAAATCGTTCGACGTTCACCTTAACTAAGCTTAATTTTAATCTTAAGCTTATTCGTCTCCGTCTGGTACTTCTTCTTTTGAGATGTGCGCACGATATGTGTCTGACTTATTCGTATTACAAGACACCGAGTCGTTCGTTATGTCATACGTTTTATTGTTTGTATGATCATTGTGTTAAAGCAATCACATCCCGCGCAGTCAGTAAGTAGGCTGGCTGTGTGGTTCGTGTTGCTACAGCGTACAGTAAAAAAATTGTTATGCATGTTTGTTCTAGTGACAGGTAACCTTCTGGCCTATACTACCTTGAAAGTATCCTTTATTGACACAGTAGCCTACGCCAACGTTAGTTATATGTGGTTTAGCATTTCATTAGTTATTTATGTATGCTATGAGACTTATACTTCCTTAACTTGTTTTGTCCAGTTTGCCGGTCATATTGGAAGCCTTCCCGCGGCGACTGGTGTCAGTAAGGGCGAAAGTCCTGAAGCTAATTCCAATATATAATTTTTACGTAATTTTATTATAATTATTTGTTTTCACACTGAAGAGATCCATAACTGCTAGTTGTTTAAGACGTTATACAAACAACACAGTTACTTTTTCTTCCAGTAATAACAGTATCAAGCTAGTATGTAGACGCAGCACGGCGTAGATACGCTGCAGCGGGCGGCAGTTTCGGCCTCTCGGTAACTTGATACTAATTACAGTCGAAGGCCTTCTCCCTTCACGATAGCATTGGTAGGGTCCTATTACAGCAGATCGTGGACGGTGGAACCTGTCCTAATGCTGTCGAAAACGATACTCAGCAGTCGGAGATACGTCTGGGCGCGATTCGGATCGGTTACTCGGTGATGCTAGTATATAGGACTCCATGCCTCGGCGTTGCTATGACATTAATCTTAGCGGGCAGGTGCGTCGCGCTACCGACGGTCGCCCATCATATCCAGCCGTCTGTCGATCAGTCACTCGGAGTCAAACGAGTTTCGCGTTGGTCGCGTCCATTATTTTCGGCCGTCTGTTGTCTCGCGTCTGTCGGACACGGATATCTGCAGCAGTCCGACCATACGCGACGAAACACCTGCACTCGTTAACACCGCAGCAACGCACAACATCGCGAAGGTCCCGCCCGACGTGAAGCCGTCAAACAGTTGCTCTGGTTTCTAGTCATCGTACGGCCGCCAAAACAAGGCATCCGACAGTGACCTTGCGACGTCGGTCAAGGCTACAACGATGCCATATACATCGCACAGGAGCGAGGAAAAGATGTAACCGGGTCCAGTTTTTGGGCGACCGTTTGTAAAACGGTTCGCCCTATGCTAATGGACCGTTATATTTTCAGTAAAAGCCAAAACTTTAATAGCTAAAACATGGGTGTAACCATTAAATAAACCAATGATTGATTGATTGATTGATTAAAGTTGTGTTCCTAGCTGTCGTGTAGGCTAAGATAATGTTACTTCCGGTGTGAGAGGCCGCCATATCTATTTCCGGTATAACGCGACTTCCGGTGCTATGGTCGACAACACCATTGAACAGCTGGATCTCGCAGACATGGGTATAGTCGTTGGAACTTTGTTTCTGCGCCGCGTAGAACTCGAGATATGCCTGGGGTAAATTTTTACCCCCGGTGCACTAAATCGGTTGTAAAAAATCCCGCACCTATAAGGGTTAATGCAGCTTTCACTGTTAGAATTACAAATGAATGATACGTGTGACATTATGAACTTCATCCACCTCACCTGATTAGTGTTGCTACACTACCTCATGAAAGTCAGAACACCGAAAATATAATATTACAGCGGGATATTACTAAAGAACATTGCATCAGATGACCATAGCTTCATCAAAGTGGACCAGGGTCATCATGTGCCTTAAATTTACTTATTTCGGGTGTTGTACAGCAATACGTGTATGAAATGAAGACTCATGACGTTGAAGACCTGTGAAAACGCTTGATGCAAACTTGGTTTGACTCGGACCAGGACATTATCGACACTGCGAAAGACCAGTAGCGTGGCCATCTAAGATATGTGCGTGCTGGTGGTGGACACTTTAAACACATGCTCTGACATAAATGTTCATTATGTGATTCACCAGGACATTTTATGAAACTGTCAATAAAATTTGATGCAGGTAACGGCTATTTTGTAGTTAACATTAAAAGCTGAAGTTGTGTTCACATGCATTTTTGGTGTTTCGACTTTCACAAGGTAGTGTAGCAACAATAATCAGGTCAGGTGGGTGAAGTTCATACCTTCACATGTATCGTTCATTTTAAAATCTAAAAGTGAAAACTGCATTAAAATCCGTTGATTATTGACGAAGTTATAGACAAAAACAAGTTGGCTCCTTTTTATGGCCCACGGTGTAGTAAAATGTCAATAAGTGGTTGTAAACGTGCAACAGTACAACTTATTGCATGGGTATACTATACCTGCATAAAGACATTTTTCTTACTGATGTCATAGGCTATGCTCGGCTAAAATTTAGTTAAATTTATAGCCCCCATACCACATCCTGGGTACGCCACTGAGACGGAGTCGAATGGCCGAAGGCCACGAGGGCAGTATGGGACGAGTCTTATCTCCCACGAACTAGAGGTGAAGGCTGGGGAAGGGGCTGTGCCCCTTCTCAGAAAAAAAAATCAAATTTTCCTTTTGAAATGATGTGTTGTTTTGGTGCATTGTCGCCACCCTGTGTCAGTTAGTTAGTTAGCTGGAGTTTAACGTCCCTTTTCAGCACAAATATGGCTATATCAGAGACGAACGGTCACAGTTTATAGAGGACACCGTCGAGCCCTCTGTTTTCCTGCCCGGGATTATCTCCCT
>Ga0209259_1000209_pt1 | contig 16301 bp, 15 predicted proteins | sample WorMetGr2BELIZE1_FD_187417 | JGI IMG/M metagenome (GOLD analysis project Ga0209259, IMG submission 187417) | Marine gutless worms symbiont microbial communities from Max Planck institute for Marine Microbiology, Germany - Inanidrilus... ...
CGCCGCCGCACATGGACGGTTCAGTCGTATTCTTCAGGTGGCGCCAATGTGCACCCCATATATAGAAAGCCAAAAATGGTTGCCATGGCAACATCCCTTAGAACCTTGAAATCGGCTATGTCTTCATCGGATCAGGCTGCTCAGGGTATTCTTTTCAGTGTAACCTGCTCGGCTAATGCTGGCTTATTATCCCACCATACGGTAGTATGGTTGGAATACTTAGTTTACAGTGTGTTTGTTTTTTTGTTTGTACAGTTACGGATTTCTCAGCGGCGGAAAAAGATAGCGGTGTGAAACTTTGCAAGCTTGTTTGACTACTATCTGAGATGAGCTTCTCTCATTTTGTTGAACTTTGGCTCGCGTGGAGTCACGGCGGCGGCATTACTTCCGGGATGTATGGCTTGATGCACCAATGCCAAGGGGCGGATCCCGGCGAGGCTCGGTGGCAGTCGGAATTTGGGATGGTGCCATCGCATAAGGCCGTATGGTGGGATTTCATCTTGCAAGCCTGCAGACGCACTTGTGTTTCTTCTGCGTGTTATATAGCCTTGTTATTATAGCCTATCATATGTATCATAAAACTGTAACTGTTTTAAAAAAACGGGAATGACGATAATGTTCAAGAACACAGCTTCCTTCACTGTTACCTATTTTCAGCACTGCTTCAACTCGACCGAACAGTAAATAACTTCGGCACGAAGCGAGTTGATATTAGCAACAGTGACCGATTGACCATCTAACCTGATAACTAGTTGTGTGAGTTGCAGTAAGTCACTTCACTGACCTCCAAGAAACTTGGCCACTTCTGTTTTTTATTTTTGGCACGTATTTTTGATACATATTTTTTCAAAAACAAAAATTAACAAAAAATGAAATAAAGCTGCTTGGCTCACTTTTTGGAACACAGTGTATTATACTATATATGAAAAGCGACAACTTCAGACGAGCACTACATGCACAGTTAAGAAATAAGACGATGATGTCACAGATGTATTCTATTCGCTCAAAGTGTGGGAATATGGAAAAAGTAAACGACTATAATAACCCTCACTTGAGGCTGCACCAACCACTTTAGCAACATTTTTCCTCCTATGACCTTAAACTATGATCGATGATCTTGACCTCTGAAACTGGCCTAGATATGTCAAGATAAGCAAGCACGCCGAATGTCTACGTTAAAGGTAATCTAGATCAAAAGTCATTGTCCAGACACACAGACACACTCATCCGACCGACTGCTCTACCTGGACTACTACAGCATCCATCATCTCACCTTTGCCTGGTGACACTGCCGTCAACACGACAGGTCTTCTCTGGTACTTCTCCTTCATGGCATTGAGCTTCTGCTCCACTTCCTCATTCCTCTGGTTCATCTGATGCTGAGACGGGTAGAAAAGACCGACAGTCTGCGTAGCTGCGTCTGACCGCAGCCGCAGCGCGTTCGTCATCACCGGAACCCACTGTGCCGTCTTTCCATTCACCTTCAACAGACCCACAAGTGTCTTCATCGATTATATGGCAGGTGGCAGTGGTCCAGTGGCAACATGCCTGACTGCAGAGTGACAGGACTTAGGTTCAAATGTTCAAATCTCACCGCGGGCAGTTGTTTATCACGATAACAACTGTCATATAGGGCTCTGGGCACGGGCTGCACATTGCATACCGTTACTGCAGTGCCTAGGTTGACTCAGCCTTCCACCCTCAGTGGGACGGAAAAATGAGTATCAGCTTTTGGGATCAGTAATAATAATAAACTGTGATGGTGGATGTGGATGGTAGCAGCATATCAGCAGACTTACAGTAAAAGTTGGTTGACTCGGTCTGAGCATTGGCGGACCAGGTGCTCAGTCTGTATTCATCAAATGAACCGAATGAACTTCTGCAATGGCCTCGCCATGATGACAATGACAGCACCACAAACACCATCCTGGTTATTATACTAACTTACTTTAAAATTGCCTTCAGTGCTATGACACTGTTGGTTGGACATCAGGAAGAGCATCCGGCCTGTTAAAATTGAGTGATGAGGTGCTGGCATGGTTATCTGTCTGGAGCGAGGTGCAAATGATTTGCATATGGTACAGTTCATTCTACTACTCACCCCATTATCTCTTGTCGGCATACCCAGGTTGTCCTGGAAAAGAGGCCATTAATCGGTTGTCTAACTAACTTTTAAAACCTTCTGCTGTATCATCACAATTTTTTATGCAGATGAAGCGGCAAATGCCAAATGTAATGTTCCACCTAAAATTGCCTGCAATTCATCCACTGCATCTGTGATTCATATGTTCACAATTGACAGATAGTTTGTAAGATGTTGCATATTACAATTTTTATTATTATTAACATTATAGCATATTCTTTTCCTACAAATGCCAATTGTTTCAAATATTTATATTCTTTTCCTCATTACTGCAAAAGATGACAAGGACAACACTATATTGCTTTTTAGTGATGGTATGTGCCGGTACAGTGCACCAGCACCTTTTTTTCATACTGCACAAACAATTTTGTATAAATCAACTGATGGCCTCAGTATTAGATATGCGTACCAGCACTTTTCATTTCCAAAAAAGCATTGGACACAAATAGACACCATGTAAATTTCAAGAACATAATAAACAAATACAGAGTTTTCCATGTATAAAATGTCACAGGTATAAGAAATGGACAATTTTAAATGCACAGATTACAGAGTAGCTTTTAATAGCCCATCAGTACTCTGACACTGTTGTACCAGTTGCATAAAATATGATGCAGCTATTTCTAACAGTTTCCCCTTCACTGTAACTGGGAATAACCCTAGAAAAAGGCCAGTTAAAACAAATCAAAAGTAGTTGTAACATGTTTAATTTTCAATTCAATGGTTGGTTATGAGCGCTGTTGTTTCTGTTAGTAGTAACTGTAAGTGAAAAATACTAACTGAAACAACTCGGATTACAAAACTACATACACCTCTAGCAGCAACACTTAAACTGAAGGACGTTTTCTAGCCATGTAATGAGAACGTTATTTCAACAATTCAACGTACAGTTTAAACACTTTTGTGAAGAAACGTGACAGCAGCAACAACAGAATTAACCTGGCATGCTGCAGTGACGTGAACTAGCTAGCAAAATTAGTGACAACTGTTTTCTAACGCAGCTATGCATGCCACGTACTCTACTGTAACAAGTCTAGCCGAGCAATTCTGTCACTGAACAAACTTGTTAAATGTGTGCATTCAATCGCTCTGGCTTCCACAACTGCACGCATATCAGAACATACCACAAACGGAGGAATATGAAAGAAAAATTTCATGCCTTTAAGTTCAATAAAATACGCTCACTGCAGAAAAAATACCAAAAAATTCGCAACGGTTCTGCAATTTCTTGATATAGTTACCCGCTACCGTCGCAACATCCATATTATCAGTTTTATGTTTAACAATTGTGACTGAAAAAAATTACAACTTTGAAACAGAACATTAAATTATGCAATATCTAGTAGGTGAATTTCGTTAGGCCTATACAATCACTTAAGCAAAAGCTGAATATGTGCAATTAACGTATGCATGCATCGTGTCAGAAAAATTCTCACATCGCATTTGGTTTAACGTCAGAATGCTAACTTCAGTTTTAGAGACATGCAAAAAAAACAAGGAAATACTTATGCATAACAAAAATGCATAATTATTGTATCATATTTTGGACAGTATGCTACAGGGCCAAAAAAAATTATAGGCAAAATCACGTAGCAAAAATGAGGTTTTTGCACAAATATATTGCACAATCACAAAAATTAGTGTTATGACTGCTACTGATTTCAGTATTATCATTTTGTGGTAGCTTTGCAACAAACAAATTTATGAAGGACGCATTTCTTATAAAATAATTCCGCCAGCAACACTGCTGAAAAGTAGAATCTACCAACATTTCTTTCATTTTTTCACCACAAATAAAATTCAAGAATGAAGGAAAATTTTCTACTCTAGTGCAAATATGCAAAGTAATGATTTTCTGCCAAGAAATGATTACTGATTGAAAATGTATGCCACAGATGTATGCCTTGGACAAACTCTGTGAAGAAAAATTCGTAACTTCCTGGAAATCTGTAGGCATTTACCATGCATTGCACACAAACATAAAGATAGTAGCACTACAATTTGTACCAACCTTATTTTAAATAACTGCGCATGGTGATTAATGTTAGCAATAACGGACTGTTTTCACTGTTAATAATTAATGGACTTAGATGTTCGGGAATGTTGCCCAAAAAATTCAATGTAAAGAAGACTCCAACTAGAATGTGGACCAATGCCCAACGTGATGGCCGCCCTGTGAATATAGGTGGCGCCCTCTGTTTAACGCCGCAAAGTTTCGCTGAAGCCCACTGCTAGAGTGCCATGCAGTAACGCTGCCAAAACGTGAAACATATTGAAATTAGCTGGGGTGCCCAAACTAACGAAACGATCTCAGCCGGTAGTAGGCCAAAGTTTACCATATTGTAAGGACATGTGGGGGAGATATTGCTGTTTAACAAGTTTTTTACCGATTGTCAACACGTGCCTTAGTTGCAAAGATATAGCCTGACAAAGCTGTGCGATGGTGCCCAGATAGTGAATTTTTGGCGATGTTTTGGGTCCTGCATTTCCAGCGAGCTGCGTGCAGCACATGTCAGACCTGCATTCTAAATTCACACTAGGGCCACACCATGTGTAGAAGTACGGTAGACAGATCCAATCTGCGACTGCTGAGATTAGACAAGGAAAAAAAGAAAGAAGAAGAAAGTAAGAAGCCACAGGGCAAAAATATAATGGCCTGCCCTATTCCATAGGGTGGCCATAAAAATACTGGAGGCTGGCCCAAATTTTCTGAGACACGATGCAGTTGCACGTTACGTAATTAAAACGACTGGAAGCAATATAATGTTCAACATCTTGGTGAATTTAGCTCAGTGAACACGCTATAGAGTCCGATCACTGTACACACCTCATTTAAACGGCCAACGCCATCTGTCAACGGTGAATTCTGCATGTTATTGCACGACACCAGACGAATAATAGTCACAATCAATCACTTAACCTTTCAACTTCACTACGAGAATTAATGATTACTCCTCGTAACAAAGCGGTATATCAGTTAAGTACAGTACCTAACAAGTTTTCTTTGACAAACAGTAGTCACACTGTTGCTGTGTATGAAGATTCCAGCTATGTCCGGGATATGTGGCAGCTAAGATGTTTAACAACTGCCAATAACTTTTCATTTCATTTGACTAGCGGCTACGCTACGATGGTTCACGGCCGGGGGTGCAATCCGCATCGCTCCACGACAACTTTCGCAAACCTGGAAATTACGTCATTATGACGTCATTGATGACGTCATAACTCAGAAACTATAAGAGGTAGACAAAAACGGAGACCACCTCGCGCCTGGAAATCCTCTGAGCTATCCAATGGTGAAACCGCATCGCTCTACGACAACTTTTGCAAAACCGGAAATTACGTCATTTATGACGTCATAATTTGGGTTCAAGATGGAAATTGCAAAAAATGGCTCAAGAGAATTTTAGTATTGGTGCATTGTACAATATAACCAAAAACCAGCACAATCCGATCAAAACTGTAGGACGAGATAGTTTTTTGAGCCCCAAAACCCCTTAAAATACAACTTTTTTTAGGGGTCACCCAGACCCCAGGGGTCGCACAGCCCCTATATTCTAGGGGACACAACTAGACCCAGACGTATAACATGTGTCCTAGTTTGATTGAAATCGGATCAAAGACGGCTGAGAAAAACTCTGCACAAACAAACAGACAAACAGACAGACAAACAGACACTACGAAAATAATGGTCACTTGGCCGTGAACCAATAAAGCATACATGTTAAACACTCATGTGTGGAGAAGATTCTTTGTTCATTTAACAGAAATATAAAAACATCTTTACATTATAACAGTGGCACAGGGCAGACCAAAACAATCACGATACTTCACTGTTATCTTGTCCTGTTCTAAGTTAGTGGCTGGTTTTTGTTATATCTTGTATACAATAAATGTGGTTTCGAAGGAGGCAGGTGACCACAGTACGAAGAATGCATTCAAGTAATAGGTTACAGCTGCACACATTATGGGTTCTTCTGACATGCTTTGTATCTAATTACAAATGAAATGAATCACTAACTTACCGCAGTCGTCATTCCTGAAGCTACAGAACCTTGCCTACAATTAAATCAAACTTATTAAACAACAATTTTAATGGCTAAGTTAGTTGCCCTTAAAGGGACTGGAACAGCTTTTTATAAATGCCAATATTTAGTATCAATAGACTGAACACAAGTAGCATTCTATCAACACACTACACAAGACAGACAGACAGATACCCATTTAATGGTCTCTTTTTCATGACTACCTGAGTAAGCCGGCACTAGAAAGGTTAAACCAATCTGGATTTTACTGGAGCAAGAGATGATTGGGTGGCAGTGGCATCAGCTGGACCATATGCAAATTATTTGCACCTCACTCCAGACAGATAACCACGCCAGTACCTCATCACTCAATTTTTTACAGGCCGGACACTCTTCCTGACGCCCAACGAACAGTGTCAAAGCAATGAAGGCAAAAACAACATGGTATACAAACAGGACATTAATTCTACTATGCAAAGTCAGGTCAAGAGAACAGCAGAGGTCAAGAGAGCTGCAGAGCTCTGTGCTCTCACTACCTGGATGAACTGAACGTACTTCCATGCTTCAAAGAGGATGCACACAGAACCAGTAATTGTAACAGAACCTCTGGAGCTAACCTAATCAGGTTCTCACACACCCGATGCGGCGATGCCTTCAAAGAACTGATCCGAAACCAGGGAATATCATCAACTGGCCTCATCCTTTCTTCATCCACTGCCGGACTCCTGTGGAGGAACACTGATCCACTTAAGCCAGCTCGCCGTCACCAGTACCCACTTCCCAATGTCAATAACATAATATATACTGCTCTGCAGCATATTAACTAAATCCAGTATCGAACCACAATTTCAGAATTAAAGTGTCAACAATTAAGCAAAGATGTCTGGATCTTTTCTGCAACTCATCTGGTAACATGTTTGATGGTTCCGCCAAAAGGTCCGTCCGAGTCACTATTGCCCGCCTCAAAAATGCAACAAGCCGAACTGCTCCAGTTCTTGTGCAGAGTGAGGTGGGCACTTAAAGTCCCCAAACAGGAGAATGACAATGTCAGTTGTCTCCTCTTAGGCGACACTGAAGTTAATAACAACAAGGCTGATGAAGGGAAACGGTAACAGTTCAGCTTATGCTATGGTTCGTGATATTTCTGTTAGCAACGTTGGTGTATTGTGGCTTAATGCCAAAATGGATCGGATTGGTTTTTAGCATGAGGCTTACCACACAGGACAGCTACTTTGTATCACATGGGGTCCAGATCTGCCCACGGAAAGGAAGACCTCCCCAGCAGTGAAAGCCGATGTTCATACAATCAGCAAGAAATGTCCATAAGTTGAATCAATAACCGAAAGCCTACATCAACAGGAAATTTTCAGTTCTCGCTCTGCCATAGTCGGCCATCCAAGCAGCTGCCGAGCTGTTCTTCAATACCACAATGAATTACCAATGTGTCAACTATCGCTTGTTGCTCACAGTCACAATGAAAGGATATATGGGTAAAGGTGAAGGTACACCCACAGTCCTAAAGACCATAGGGGCCAGTGTTGACAGTGGAACGGCCGGTACTGAACCTCTGTGAGCTCTCGACTGCTAGTCCAATGCCCTACCTACTGCGCTACCACATCACTCAACTAACAACAAAATGCAGAAACAAAATACGTGGCAACAGCACATACGGGAGATCGGATCGTGAAGGTGCCGCCAATACCAGACCACAGGTGCCACAAAACTGTGCATATGGACCGTTCATCGCTTTACATTTGGCACATGCTAGAGCACACGTTGCCAACGTCTGCGGCTGCAACCACAAAAAACAACAACAACAATTCAGACATCAGTGCAGCTGAATATAACACACAAACAAAGACATATCAGAGACGATAATACTGTTTAACGTCTGTAAAGTGATACTTAATCACACACCATGTCTGGAGTCCGGCAGTAAATCAAGAGGATGAGGCCAGTGGGTGATCTTTCCTGACTGGAGTCACCACTATGAGGTACCTTCAGTATCTGGAGTCTAACAGTAGATCAAGAAAGGATGAGGCAGGTGGGTGATCTTCCTTAATTGGAGTCACCACTTTGAGGTCCCTTCAGCGTCTGGAGTCTGGCGGTAGATCAAGAAAGAATAAGGCCGGTGGGTCACCTTCCCTGACTGGGGTCAATGCTTTGAGGTCCCTTCAGCGTCTGAAGTCTGGCGATAGATCAAGAAAGGATGAGGCCGGTGGGTGATCTTCCCTGACTGGGGTCAACACTGAGCGTCTGAAGTCTGGCGGTAGATCAAGAAAGAATAAGGCCGGTGGGTCACCTTCCCTGACTGGGGTCAATGCTTTGAGGTTCCTTCAGTGTCTGAAGACTGGCGGTAGATCAAGAAAGGATGAGGCCAGTAGGTGACCTTCCCTGATTGGGGTCACCGCTTTGAGGCCTTTCAGTGCTTTGATACAGTTAACAAGTTGGGTGACATGAACAGTAACCAGCCCATAAAAAAACCTGTGCAACTCATCCCTAAAGGTTCTGTTCCAGAACAACTGGTGAAAGAAGACCAGGGGAACCAGCTAACCAGGTTTACCTGGAAAACGTTCATAAAACGGCCGATGAGAAGGAGGTCTGGTGTTTACACACTTCAGCTGTATTATCAAGCACACAACATAATGATCCTTGCAGACCCAAGAAAAAGACTAAGATACTGGCTTGAAAGACACCAGTCAAAACAATTTAATATCGTTCAGCTTTAACAAGAATGGGGTCTCTGACAGTTGAAATATGAATGGCTATGCTGCCAGATGTGCTACCTGCACAATTATAAACTGTGAGCAATGCGACAGGTGAGCAGCACACCATTCTAACTGCCGTTTTCAGCTGACCCTGCGTTAGACAGGGCAACAAAGTAGCTCTTTATTCCAGAAACAACAACCATTTTATGGTCATTATAAAGGTCAACCTTTGTCAGCCAGCACCCCCAGTTAAGAACCAGAAGATTTTGTTGCAGCGAAGTTTTACTGCACGCATGGACTTGCTGACGGCAACTACCACTCACTTGGGGGAAGATGCTATAGTTCTCCTTTTATCTACATCATCTCTGAACTATTTCTTCATTTTGCAAACACCCATTTAATACACCTATACCTTATTAAGTACAGATAGGGCGAAGTGACATCGCTGTAATCTGTGATCACATTATGATCTCTATGTTGATCGCAACATGCCATACTTAAGTGGTGAAGACCTGTGTGTTATTTCAATAAAACTGAATCAGTTGGTTTAAGAAAATATTTGTATTATCACTATCTTATTAAGAAAGTGATGTCACAATAACAAACATTTGTCAGGGCTTGCCACATCATGGTGGGAAAACAGCTGGCATAGATCTAGTATGAATAAATTACGTCATTGTCACCCTAGGTATTCAGCAGCCTGACCTTGGTGCCACACCAGTCACAGAATCGAGCTTCAGGAGCGTTAGTCCGACCACATTTTGTACACTGTACAAACTGCTTTGACGAGGCACGTGAACTTGCAAGTGCCGTTGAACTCTCAACTACAGGAGGCTGCTGCAACTGACACAACCACAAACACATGCACGTCATCACCACTCTCACATTTACACTAAGCATTCAAATACGTTAGTAAATTAATTAGAAAAGCCCGCACTCAAGTTCACACTGACCACTTTATCACAACATTTACTCAAAGCACATTTCTGCTGTAGTTTAACCTCATTCACCAGAGGCCGCCAGTGTACACGTTCACGCAGAGATGCAGACTGCTCTAGCCAGTGCCAATGTTGTTGTTTCACTGTGCAACCTTGAACTTTGGCTTATGACCTTGACCATCAAACCAACAATGCTAAACAGGGCCAAATGCTCAAGGCCGGCAGCATAAGGTTGACGCTGAAGCAAGAATTCTGGCCTCAAGGCAAGTCTGACTTTGAGGCCTTAACAGCTCTGCACCAAACATGACCTAGATGGGGTTTAATATCTCCGTCAAAGGCCATTTGTTTGAAAGTTATTGTCTAAATACACAGGCGAACAGACATACACAGGAGACCGATCGGTCTACCATCCCGCTAAAGTGAATATTCATTCACTCATCTAATCAATTCATTTTATTTGCTAAAAATGACACATTATAATAAACAATATCAAGAGCAAAATATCGACAACCCAGTAAGTAGATGGTATTTTAAAAAAAGAAGACCATAATTTCAACTGCCAACATCAATAGCTTCAAATGTTTTACAGCAACTGTGCTCTATTTTGTCTACCATATTTATATGTACGACAGAAAATCTCACCTTGCCATCAGCAAGAAGGCTGGCGGCACACATGACGCACGACGTGATGTTTGGCGGATTAGCCGTGCCACAAACGATGCACAGCAGCTTGTTGGCAAGTCGCAGACTCGCCTGCGGAACATTCTGCGGCTGAAGTGGCGCCTCACACATCAGGCAGTTTGGTGCATTCAAAGGTACAATTCCTTTGCAGTTTACACATGGACCAACCTATCACAAACACAAGCACCCACACACCCCAGAGTGTAGTGATTGTCCCCTTGTCATGAATAAAAGACATGTAGTTCAGTTTAGACGGCTGGAGCCTCGAACGTTGGCTAATTACGTCCAAAATGTTCATGAGTCGGCAAACTGATCTGTTTGCTTCTGGTGCAGCAAATACACTGTGTCTAGAAAAAGAGGCCACTCTACTTTTGTCTCTAACTTTGCCATAAGCTAACCATTTTCTAAATTCTTTCACCGCCATACTTAGCAGTAACTTTCTGGTAAAGCAGTAATTAAATATCCAACCACACCTCAAAAGCATCAATACACTACCTTGTGAAACATCTGTGCTCAAAAATCAGAAATTACGTTGTATTACAAACATTTAATGATAGCAAACAGCACAAAAAAACATTTTTGTAGCGACAAGTTGCACACTATTATCATCATCACTAGTCTACGAGCCTGCAAGGACAATGACTGACTCAGAAACGATGTTTGAAATGTCCACGCCAGCTTTCACACAAGCTGACAAACGACAACGCCAATGACATATTGCTGCTGCGACCACTGCATGATCCAAGTTAGACCACTCAGCATGCAGCTGATGCTTCAGCTCATCCATGTCGAACTTCAACTCTTGTTTTATTACATCATGGACACATGACCGTGGAGTTCTCAGCTCGTGTGTTATCCGTCTAACAGAATGATGAGTCTGCGGTTGCTCTTCCTGACCGTGTACGAGGTCTGCTGTGGTGTCAACATTTTCGTCTATTCTCACAGTGCGTGGCTGACCTCTACCAGTGCAACAATTGGAACAAGCATTGCCAATTTTTTTTGCAACAAGTGATCTAAACCAGCCCTAGTCCACTTTTTGTTGGGAAACTCTTTCAACAACTGTACTGCTTATTTTTACGCAAAACATTAATCACATGCTTATCCTCCATTTTCACTGACGTCACAATGACGTCATCAGTGGTAAAAATGCAGGGAAAATGTTTAATTACCCACTTCCTTGATTCATTAGGATGGTGCATGTCAAAAATTACGAAAATATCCGCACCATTTTCTGAGATATGCAAAAAAAACAAGTGGCCTCTTCTTTTCCAGACACGGTGTATGTCAAGAAAATCGACGGAGTTCATTTTATGATGCTACAACTTTATAAATCACTTTTAGATTAGATATTAAGATGGCATACATGATAAAAAATGCACGTCAGTGTTGCACATTCCCAACTCGGAAGTAGTGGCATGAAATGTGAATCTTCCTGCAGCACTGTAGCTACTTTCACTCGATGCTTTCTTAAAGCCACTCACGATTCACTCATGAGGTGATCTGAAGCCCAAACTAAAACAAAGTAGCTGTTCTCTATGGTAACCCTCATACCAAAAACCAACTCGAACCATTTAGGTGTTTAGCCACAATACACTGTCATACATAGACACACATACACACAACCCACAGCATAGGCTGAACCATTTCCACAATCAGCTAAAAATTGTAAGTTTAGCATTAGAATTCTCTATATGGTACAGTTTGCCGCTCAGCTATAGCTTCTCTTTAGGTACATGCAGCAAAAGATGCAAAAAAATTGCCAACAGGACTCTGGTTGGCAATTTCATGGAGTTAAACACCTGTAATCATCTCCGGAACAGAAATAGACGAAATCTACGTCAGACGTTGAACTGACCTGGCCAGCCGCTGGCGGTGGAATTCGTGACTGTGGAAGTGGAGCTATGACTCCGCTGCATTCGCTGCAGAAACGAGCGAACGGATCTGTTGGACGTGGTGCAAAACAACTGGTGCACCTGCAACAGTTTACACATTGTTACGGCTACCTCCCCACAAACTTTCCCTCCCTTGAAGAATTACTAGAATCCAACAACGAATGTCTTTTTACAGCCATCTGATATTATCCTCAACACATACTGTGTCAACTCTTTCCTCCACCCAAACAAACTGGTTATAACCTCCATTTGTGTGATCAAGGGCTCACTTTACCCAAAATAAAATCCGGATACATATGGCACATTTTGTCAACCGGATGTTGTACAGTGACTTTTACTGAAGAATATGTTATAGACAGAGATCTAGTTTATATTGTACACAATTTTTTTGTATGTGTTGGTGTGCTATTTAGGCGTACTATGTTTTATCAGATGTATAATATTTACTGTCAGAGTTAACAAGGAATCTAATGCCACTACTATTCCACCCTAATGCTTGTTGCTGGCTGCCGGTGTACATAAAAAATAAACCAGGCATAGAGCAAGTACAGGCACTCACTGACATTTCGCGTTCGCGCTATGCTGCCATAGCAATGCAACCCGTGCACCACATGCAAATCCGCCCAACAGTGCACAACTAGGGGGCACCCCTACCACTCCCCCAAGTTACATCCGGGTCCGTGCAATAGTATGAGCATGCAGCTGCAGACAGACAGACAAACAGACAGACAGACACACACACACACACACCGACAGACACATGTGACCACTATACATTTTGCATCGTCTACGACTCACGCGAAATGTAATTAAACCAGTCAATGTCACATAGTTTGTTGACTTTATAGCTACAATTTGGACACTATGCTGTATTGGTTACAATCTGCAACAATTCTCTAGCCTCTGTAGACATCAATGACAAACCTCCTCGAAAATCAGGAAAAACAGCCCTGCAAAAAATTTCTGCTTTCATCTTGTCTTTACATGTTTCTCATTTGTGTGACATCCTAAAGACATCTCATCTGCTGACTTCGTTACATGCTGTTTAACTGCTCTTAAACAGAACAAGAGAAATGTCAGACAAACATTACTTGAGAAAATCCGTTTCCCGCTGAAGTCGAAGAGAAGCATCGCCATCAGGTACTCTCCAGTGTGAAGGTCTACCATCTGCACCATTCACGTGCCTCGTCTAAACATGAGACCATCGCATCATCAACTTAACATCAAATGTCCACTACGTCACCAAGACTGCAGACTCTAAAGATCATACAGAAAAACACTTTTGCCATTTACATGGTGCCAAAATATCAAAACACGAGTTGACAAAGTACCAGTATACAAAGCACTAACAGTCTGCCTTGCAATGATATTGCTACAAACAGAGATAAGGCATATTTCTGGTGAAACACGCAGTACAATATAACACGTGCACTGACATCGGCAATGGAACCATCAGCTGAACGATCGGTGGCACTGCCGTGTGCAGAATTCATGAAACGTGGCGCAAACTGTCGCCTGGTGCCACCTGCATACAACAATAACAGCTCAAGATGCATCTTCGCGATGCAAATCAGATGCAATCGTTTTGTAACAAACTTGATAATTACGTCTGTCACAATTCACCTTTTAGTGAACCAGCACAAACCACTAAAAATTTTTGAAGTCTCTATCTGAACACATGACTACAATGAACTAACGGAATTACAATTCGACTTTCCATCACCAGAATCCAGCATAACCAGAAATGTGTTAGCATAAGACACTAAAGTTTAACACTGTACCACAGATGGTGACTGCTGCTGTAATGATACTCAATCCAATATAATTGAACGTAGAGAAGAAAAAGCGAGTCAAATCTCAGACCCGCCACCTGCAGTTGCACTCTGGGTTATGGCACCTCCTGATTGGGAATCAACACCCAATTACCAACATCTGGCAGGTTCCAGTAATTTTCCACTTGAAACGTTTTTTGGCTTAAAATGCACCAAAATCGATAAACTCAGATGCATAAAGACCCTACAAAGTGAGTTCACAGTGCTCTGCAGACCTACAGCTGGTTTCTAGAACACGTTGCTTTCTGGTGAGAGGGGAGAAAAGAAGTAAGTGGAAGAGAGATGACGACAGGGGAAGAGGGGAGAGACCTGGCACGTCATCTACAGCTGCTGCTGCTGCTACTATTACTAAAACTTCCACTTAACGACCATTTTTCAGGTGAACCTGGGTCAGCTGGACTGAACTGGTTCCCCCTCGAGTTCTCCTCTTCCATGTGTTCTGGAAGAGAACGTCTGGGGTTAGCGGAATGGGGTTTTTTATGCGAATGATGTCCTTCCTGCCACCCAAAGCACAGATGGGAACAAAGAGCACCAGCACTAACCAATGACCTGGCCTCATCCTTTCTTCATCCACAGCCGGACTCTAGATGGAGGGTGTTGCTCCCTTTATGCCGGATCTCTAGGCCAGTACCATACTCGGCACCTCAGCTAAAGCAAATAAACCACGGTGACATACCTTCCCTCGCCGACTCTGACCTACACTTGCTGCCCTGTATGCCGCTTGTCCACGACATAGTTTTAGTCGCAAACTTTTCCACATCTTTCCTCGTTCGCTGAAACACACGCAAACGACGATGCATTGGAAACAAACTATAACTTCTTTAATTTAATTTACCTGTGTATTACAGAAAACCATAAATACAACCTATTATTACTTTTTTAGGCTGCATCGCAGTAATAAATACGTAGACACGGCCTATTGTTACAGATGGAATAGCATGGTCTGTCTGTCGGTTGGTCTGTCTGTCACGATCATGAGCCCTGCAAAAAACCGCTGAACTGACTGACATGTCATTTGGGATATGGACTTAGGTGGACCCAAGGAACCATGTGTTAGAGGGGGTCCAGATCCCCCATGTGAAGAGGTGCGGTGGCAATGTGGCCTTTCTGTCAAATTACTCTGACAACTTGTTATTACTGTTATTATCATCATCGCACATGCAATGCATATTAAGCATTTCTGCAGCAGTAAGAATTTCTGCAGCCCTAGTCGGTCAGTTCTGTACCACCTGCATCATGTCAAGGCTGCTGACTAATGAACCATGCAGCAGTGTATTGAAGTAGTCCAGCCTCAATGATACAATGGCGATCATCTTGGCGATTTCGAGCGTCAGGAGCGGGCAGATGTGCCACAGTGCATGCGTGTGGCAGCATCAGCTGTGCAAAACTTTGGTGATATGACAGTCCATCTTGATGGTGTCACACATAGTCACGACAGTCCCTTCTATGTTGGCGCCATTTGCTGTTGGAGTATTTTACCGAGGACCCTGTCTGTGCCAAGCAAAACTGCTTCCATCTTCGCTGGGTCGAAAAATAGCCTATTTTCTAGAAACCAGCATGTGACATATCACTGACACACTCAAAACTGCTTTTAGAGTCACAATAGCACTAGTTTGAATGACCATGTACATTTGAAACTGTCAGTCCTCTCATTTGCAGATGCTCTCTCTAACGTTGTTCATGATGGTCAATGACCTATGTCACCACTGCAATGCTAATGGCTCTTGCCAACTGCCAGATACACTACGGAAGAAGAGGAAAATGGAAAAGCAATTGCCACAAATAGTTGATTTAAGCTAACGTACATCAAACAATGTATTTCAAGTAAGTAAGTAAGTACTTTAATTGACATATGACAAACGCACATGCAACATGCAATGAAATGTGAAATACAAACTAATCAAAGAGATAAATGACTGTCCTAAAATATGGTAGACATCCAATCTACGACTGCTGAAATTAGGCGAGGAAAAAAAGAAAGACAGAAGAAGAAAGAAACCACAGGGCAAAAATGTAATGTCCGCATCTGCTATGCAGGCTGGCCATAACTAAAGGCTAAAGATGTTTTACCAAACATAGACC
>Ga0209259_1000210_pt1 | contig 16269 bp, 13 predicted proteins | sample WorMetGr2BELIZE1_FD_187417 | JGI IMG/M metagenome (GOLD analysis project Ga0209259, IMG submission 187417) | Marine gutless worms symbiont microbial communities from Max Planck institute for Marine Microbiology, Germany - Inanidrilus... ...
CTAGGACACATGTTATATGTCTGGGTCTAGTTGTGTCCCCTAGAATATAGGGGCTGTGCGACCCCTGGGGGCTGGGTGACCCCTAAAAAGCTTGTATTTTAGGGGTTTTGGGGCTCAAAAAACTATCTCGTCCTACAGTTTTGATCGAATTATCCTGATTTTTGGTTATATTGTAGAACGCACCAATACTAAAATTCTCTCGAGCCATTTTTTTGCAATGTCCATCTTGAACCCAAATTATGACATCGTAAATGACGTAATTTCCGGGTTTTTTTGCAAAAGTTGTCGTAGAGCAATGCGGTTTTCACCATTGGATAGCTCAGAGGATTTCATGGTGCGAGGTGGTCTCCGTTTTCTCTATCTGTTGTAGTTTCCGAGTTATGACGTCATCAGTGACGTCATAATGAACGAAGCGGATTGCACCCCCGGCCGTGAACCACGTTGCATAGCCGCTAGTTTTATGTTAAATTTTCCATTGTGTTGCTTCATCGTCTAAATGAATGTAATATACCTATGTTCTGTGCCTCAGTTTTATGTATGCCATACCTTGCAAAAATGTTGGTGTTTTTTTAAATATTCGATACTGACTTTTTATGTACCTGGAGATTATTGGCATTTCTCTCTCTTAAGTCAAGGAAACAGCAGTTTCATTTCTGTTTTGTTTCTTAGCTGTAATGCTCAGTTAATGTGTTGATTATGTGATTGATAGATATTTGGCACACTGTAACAATAAGAGACTTAACACTGTAGATAGTGAGAAAAGATTCTTTGCAAATATCTTGATAACTTCTTTTTTCTACGAGTGCATATGTTTTGCATTTCTAGCATGAGATTATGACACGATCACAGTGGGAACAGTATCTTGATGCCTACAACCTTTTTGTCAGGTACAGCCATATGTTAAATCAGCAACAGAATCAAGTATGCAATAAACAGATTTGCTAATTTTTGCAGATAGACGTCAAGCGAATTAGTGTGCTAATATATGGCAAATAATAATGCAAAACTGCAGTTGTTAATACCAGTTTTATATTATTATTACGATATTCATGTTGATGTTGTGTGTGTATTACTTTTGATTACATGGTGAATCTGTATTTGCATATTTATCATGACATTGGACCAGTGGTTTCAGGCTTCATGATTGTCATAAACACCCATTGCCTTTGTCAGTGGACCTTTGTGGTTTGTTGCCATTGACGACAGACACTTATGAGCTTAATTAATGTACATGGCTATTTTAACCAATCTTTTTTTCATTCTTTCTCTGCTTGTTTTTCTCTCACAGGACCATTTTCTTGCATGTGGTCTGTTCGTGATGTGTTACCATTTCCCTCAGACTGTTGCCATCTTCCACGTGGATGAAACCTCTTTGTTCATCTGCTTAAAATCTGCCTCAGTTATTTGAAGCCAGCTTGGTTTCTTACGTGCCATTTCCAGTGGGTTTTTTACTTCGGAGTTTCTGCCACTGCTGCTTCGCAGTGGCCTTGCTGGAAGCACAGTAGGTGATGTTGCTAATGAACTGTGGTCTTCTGTCAGCTGTCACTTGGTGCACTAGCTGACATCAAACTTCACCATTATAATATGATACAAATGTACATTGTAACGAACAAGAGCTTAACAACTGCTGCCCAGGATTGCTGACTGTGGCTAAAAAGCGGAGCTGAACGTGAAACTGAAAATAAGTACACACAGACACAACCGTTTTATAGCCCTTTTTTCCGGACTACACGGGTGAGCTGGTGTGAGAAGAAATCTTCTCGACTTTATGGTGCAAGAGAAGATAATAGAGGCAGGCGCACTGACCATCCGGCTGGGCACCACTCCATCTGGACTAATCAGTGACCCACTTCCATCGTCCCCATTTTTACGCCGGATGCCCTTCCTGATGCAGCCCTCCCAATTTATCCTGGCTTGGGACAGGCACCAAATGTGCTGGCTTGCATACCAAGTGGCTGTGATAATCCTTATACCAGAAACCTGCTCTTTCCATTTAGTTGTTTGGCTCTAGTTCAACGTCACAGGCACACACACACGCAACCCGTGGGATAAGCCAAACCATTGCCACAGCCGGCTAAAAAACGACAACGATGCGTGAGATGGCGTGTTGTATCTGTCGTATAGGAATGAGTTGGAGATGGAGAGAAAAGCAATGTCGATGTTGCCGCAGTGCAGGCAGATGCTGCATCAGATGAAGTTGCTGCGGCCGCAGTATGAGCTCGATGGATATCACAATGTGTGGATCTTCAAGCCTGGAGCCAAGTCTCGCGGCCGTGGTATGTACTTTATCATGGCTTTGCCTCGTCAGATACTGTTTTTACCAGCCACTTTCGTGGTCCAGGTAGAGCAGTCGGTCCACTGGGTGTGTGTGTCTATATGTCGGGACAATAACTTTGAACTAAATGACCTTTGAGCTAGATATTTGACATGGTGGTTCACCTGACGCTCTCTAGGTCAAGTTCAGAGGTCAAGGTCATAGGTCAGAGTTCATGTTCACTGAAGGAAAATGTTGCTAAAATGGTAAGTACAACCTCAAGTAAGGGCTTTCTGGTTTTTGTTTATTTTTATCTGTGCTTGCACTTAGCGAGATGAAGTTTCTTTCTTCCAGTAATGTGATACATTGATACTGCAGTGTGACATTATTGAAATGTCACAGGATGTCACATGTGTCCCTAAGTTGAAATATAAAATATCAAAACAGGTGAAATTGAAGTTCCAGCATCCATACAATGCATAGAGACTGAAGGGATCATGTGCCATGGATTAACTTCGACACAAATTTCAATATGATGCAATATTGACTGCATATGATCTTTAGTGAGCTCATACTTTGTTTGCTAATACTTAAAAAATTTAGTTCATAATGAAGAGAGAATGTTTTGTGAAAATGAAAACGTTGACGGAGTCGTTCTGTGAATCAGTTAACTTGCCATGTCTGGTAATCGTGTGTGGCATTGAGAACTTGTCTGCTTCTTGTGCAGGTATTCAGTGCACAAACAGATATGCTGACATCTGTGAAGCGATTGCATCAAGTGACTGTTCGCTTGTTGCACAGAAGTATATTGGTGAGTGAATTCTCTGTCATCTCCCAGTCCACTCGGCAGTAGTCGTAAATGGGGACTGTTCACTACTGCAAAGGATCATTAGTCCGAATTGTCATTAGTTAGGGTTCTTAGTCTGAGGGGTCAGTAGTCTGAATGGGTCACTGGTTAGTGTTACGTTCGGGTCAGATTAGGACTATTAGTGACCCTTCAAACTGGTGGAGTGGTGACCCATTTAACCTTTGGACTTGGTGACCTGTAACTGTTATAAACATTTCATGATGCTTGTTTAAAACATTATCATTTAAGGAACATTTTCTGTTCTGTCTATCACTTACCTGGAATTATGCAGACTGGAAAGAATAAAACGTCCTTTTCCCAGATATGGTATTTTCATACAGTGAATTTTACATCACTTTGAGTTTTGGAACTAAATATGCATGTTGAATTCTGCATTTATTTCAACATGTAACATGCAGCTTTCCTACTACTGTACTAATTATTATTTATTACTGTATATTGATTTATTATCATAATATTATAATATTAATATAATATAGTAACATAGTGATATAGTAGATGTCATAGATGTGAAATTGTTATGCTAGAGCGTCCGTTCTTGATATACAATACAAAGTTCGACATTCGTCAGTGGTTTCTGGTTACCGACTGGAACCCTCTCACACTGTGGTTCTACAATGCTTGCTATCTGCGCTTCTGTTCACAGGAATACACGCTCGACAGCTTCCACATGTATGAGATTTTGTATAGCATAATGCAGAGTTTTTCTTTCCAAATGGAGTTCACACACTTAGTTCTTTTTACTGGAGATGCTTCATGTTAGCTCGGGTCACAGTGTAAATAAATTCAGTGAATCAACTGCTGTCCTCTTCACTTGTGATCGTCCGCATAACGGATATTCACTTCCAGCGTTTATAGGGTGACATCATGGGTACAATTAAACATTGTTCTGAAAATAGAAGTCCATGGAGCACAAACCAATGACTCCTCTAAAATGTTCTAATGAAATCACGATAACTGTAGCAGTAACTAACAAAAAGTATTACTACAGCAATAATGAAGAGATATTTATTATATCCAAATATATTTATGTTTACGCTGGCCACTCTGTGGATAAAAAATATCGTCTGCTGATTGATCATACCTTCTGTAATGGGTCCAGCAATGTCGATATCTATGACTGTGATTTCTAACTGAAGTTAGACAACTGTGCCTGTTGGCTAAACTGTGGGTTGCATTCCCCAAATGAGAACTTTCGCTGATAATTAGAGTAGTTTAGTATGGCCAGCAATAGTTAAAGATATAGGCTAAATTGGGTTTAAAGTCGTATAACAGTGATAGTGGGAAAGGCTGCAATTTCTTATTTTTATTTCTGATATTTTCTGTGTTAGAACGTTCACTGCTTTACTTCTGTCACTTGTTTTTGTCTGATGTAGATCAATTCATCTGTCAAACAATTCTGTTCAGAAGTATTTCTCGTTGGCTCCAAACCGTTCAGATAAATTGCCAGTTGAAAATATGTGGGCAAGTGCAGAATTTGAAGAGTTTTTGAGGTTTGTGTTGTAAAATTTGTATGTTGGTCATTATTATGTGTTGTATGCATCTGGAAAAATTTAGTTTTTAAACTAAGTTAAATTACCATATGTATTTGATTGACAGTTTTAAAATTTATAATGTAACCCTTTTTTGCTGTGCGAATATGCAGTAGAAATATAATTGTCTTGCTTATATCAATTTCTGTCTAGAATTTCTGTAAATATTTTAGTTTATGTGGTATTTATACCCATATGGGTCCGTGAAGCAGAATGTTTTACTGTCTTTCATTCCCAACGACCAATCTACAGCATCAGTTCACAGGAGGAATGTTTGTGTTTTTGATCGTTGTTACTGGTTTCACTGTTAACTCTGTTACGATGTGATTGGTCAGTGATGATTGGTCTCTGTTGAGCTAATATTAAGTGATGTCCGTGCAGGTCAGAAGGTCATGGAGAAGTGTGGTCGTCAAGAATCGTTCCAGGCATGAAGCAGGCAATCACGTGTGTTCTGCTCTGTACTCAGGACCAAGTTGAACACAGAAAGGCAGGTTTTATTTTCATGTACAGCTAAACTACCTGGAAATGTTTCTATGTTACTTTTCGTTGCATTGCTGATTGCTAGAGGTACTGCCTTCAGTGCTTTGACACTGTTGGTTGGGCGTCAGGAAGAGCACCTGGCCTGTAAAAGATTGAGTGATGGGGTGCTGGGGTGGTTGTCTTATCTGTGTGGAGCGAGATGCAAGTGATTTGCATATGGTCCAGCTGATGCCACTGCCACCCCATCATCTTTTGCATCGTTAAAATCCAGGATGGTTTCACCTTTATAGTGCCAGCTTATCCAGATTGACCTGGAAAAGAAACCATTGAATGGTGCCTGCATGCCTGCTGATTGCTAGAGGTACACTAAGAAACGTCGATTGTCTTGTGGCTGCATGGCTGCTAAGCCAGTAGTCGTTCAGGTGCACTTGCCTGGTTACACATCTCAGTACTGTCCAGGTTCGATGTAGAGCATCTCTGTTGATCAAGACCAGTGTGTCACCGTTGGCCAAGCTGCCAGCATTGACGACTGTTTTCAGTTCATCCTGGAGCACATTCAAACGTGATTACCGAACTCAGTGTGGAACAACAAAAAATTGAACCCCGGTGACTTTTGCCAATACGTCAACGACAGTAAAACATCACTGGTACTGGCGTTGGAGAGCTGCGTAAAAGAAAGCAACGCCGCTTCCATCAGGAGTCCGGTGGTGGATGGAGAAATGTCGAGAACAGGCGACTGGTTGAAGTCAGTGCTTTGTGTTCTCTTCGGTGCTCCGACACTGTTGGTAGCATGACAGGAAGGACATCCAGCCCGTAGAAAAACCCGGGCCACTTATCCCAGAGATTCTGTTCCGGATCAGGTGGAGGTAGAACACCGAGCGGACACCAGCTGACCCAGGTTGACCTGGTAAACGACTGTTACAGTGGAGGTAGCTAAAGGTCGTTATCCTCTGATCTGTCAGCTGAAACTGCACTGTTGACACATCTTATCAAATGTGCCAACTGCCGGCTACTGCATCAGCCACTTGTCTGTTTATAGAAGTAATCGTCCTTCTGCCACACAGTCCTCATTGTGTTTGACGTGGTTACGCTGCGCCTGTGGTAGACGGCGTTTGAACTGTATGGTGCTGACTTCATGCTGACGGAAGACCTCCAGCCGTGGTTGATTGAGGTCAACTCCAGTCCGAGCATGGCAAGAACGACACGCGTCACGGCCGACCTTGTCGACTGTGTCCTTGAAGACACCGTCAAAGGTAAACGTGCTCTCTTCTCACTTTGGGGACTGGGGGTAGAGCCCACAGTGGGGTACGGGGGCAGACCCTCTGCTCAGGTGGTCAGAGGTGAAGCCCCCTGAAGCTGAGAGCTTTTTCATCCTTGGAGGCACAATGGAAAAGTAACATTTGACACTTCTTGGTATTTTGCAGACTCTAGCGTAACCTATAGCAAATTGTCAGACAGTAAAAGCCACACTAAGATAATTGTTTCAGAATCATCTGATAATGTCTGCAGATCTCCGTACTGCAGAAAAAATTGCTCAACAATTTTGTGATAATCTCGTGATCCATTTTGGAGACAGTTGAGGGCAAGTGTCCCTAATTGCTTCCCATCCGGGCATCGGCAATGATGCAGAGTATTCAGACGCTGCCTCTGGTGCAGAGGATCGAGGTTTTTCCAGTTGGATTAAATGCAGAAACAGTGTATAACTGTGCAGTGTATTAGTGATTTTTGAACGGATGTCTTTATGTTTGACAGTTTATGATGACGTCAATATATGTGCTTTTTCGATAACGAAGTAGAAACTAAATTGAAACTTGCTATCGACTGTGGTGTTGCCATTCACTTTTGGAGTCAGTTTAAGCCCTAAGTGGCCATTGTAAACCACTGGGGTCATTCTTCTGTTCTCTTCTCACTTCAGCCAGTGTAACATGATGTAACAGTATGGAATCAAATGCTGGCATGCTCGGTGTCGCTGAGATGAAAGTAGTCACAACAACGCTGTTTACAAAGCCATGATGGTCTCGTTTAAGATGCGTAGCATTTTCTGTAGGAATGTATCGCAATACAACTGGGTTCCTACTCTGTCATAACAGAAAAGAGACAAGTCTGGGACAAAGAGGCAGGTGTGTCATTGCCTGTTTGTGTGCTGCGGAATGCCCCGGAAAAGGCAGAATCCTGCCGTGAAAAATAACACTTTTAGTCAGTGGAAGTCGGAGCCTGGTAATGATGATGATGATGATGATGATGATTCAGTGTTGTCTGTGTTCGTTGCAGTGGTGTTGGATCGTAAGAACGACAAGTTTTGTGACACCGGTCTGTTTGAGTTGATCTATCGACAGCCGCCAATCACCGACCCCCCACAGCTTGACAGCAACTTGTGTGTTGAGGGCAGGAAAGTTAACTGTTCATCCAGCGTGCTGCCATGACGTCGTGTGCTTGCCCGCATGTTGCCTTGACGACATGTTCTCATCTGACGCATCACCATAGAACATAGGAAATGTTTTGATATCAAAACCTCGTCTTATTTCACTGCATTTTTTCTGTATCACTTGTTGTTGAATCTATTGTTTGCTCAACTCTGATAGATTTGTCATTTTTGTTGCCGCAGTTTGACCACCGCACTGCTGACTGTTGGATCAGGCATTGTGTCAACTTGCAGTATTTCTGCCCGTACCTTTTATGACTATGATATATGGTGTTTTCTTTTTGTATTTTTTTGTTAGATTGTTTCATATGCATGGCGGAATCTTCGCAGTACATGACACATCAGTTAGGTGGAGCTCTGTTTTTAAGTAGTTTATTGCATGGATGTGTTCCAAGGCAGCACCGACCAGACCAATGATTTTCCAGGCCATGGTATCTGAAAATCAAAATAGCATGTCATTAGAACCGCGTATCTAATTTGAGTTGTTTTGGATTTATTCAATGTCAGCATTTTAAGTCTTCAACATTTCATTGGAAGTATCCAGATATGAATTTTTTCAGGACTGGATTTGTATTAGTTGTACTACTGTATTTTGTATCAGAAGTCCTTATTGAACTAAACGAATTATTTAGTGAGCGTTTTTATACTTACAATTGGCAGTTGTATCAAGATCAGCGCTAAGACCAGAACCGTGTTTGAGGAACTCGTTCCTGATGTATAATTTTAGATAGCTATTATTTGCTGGTGCTTGCATAGATGCCTTAAATTGTGCCTGACTTTGAGTTTTATGGCTTTATGTATGAGTTTTATGGCTTTATGTATGAGTTTTATGTATCGTGATACTGTTGATTTGCTGTCACATTATCTGCTGCCATTGAACTAAACTAGATACGCCATACTGTTGAGAACTGGCACCACCACCTCCACAACTGTTTTACGGCCCTTTTCCGGGACCACCCGGGTACGCCAGTGCCAGAAGAGAACTTCTGGACTTTATGGTGCAAGGGAAGATTAACAGAGGCAGACACACCGACCATCCGGCTGGGCACCACTCCGTCCGGACTCACCAGTGCCCACCTCCATCCATCACCCAACTTTTTTTAGAGGCCGGATGCCCTTCCTGCCGTCCAACCAACAGTGTCAAAGCACTGAAGGCAACTAGTGCATTTGGATTAGGGAGAAGACGCTAGAGTTCTCCTCACTGGTGTTACTTGCACCATCTCCATACCTGTTGAGAACTGGCAAAACTCAGTTTACTTATTTATCATTTACTAATTGTTATATTTTACTTATATATGTTAACTCAGTTTTGTTCATGTCTGTGTCGTTAACCGTAATATTTAACTGGTTTTATGCATCTGTGATTTAAGCAGAGCAAAATAACAAGCTGGAGTTACTTATGTCTGTTTTCTTTTCTGACATTCTTTGTCAAAGGGTTGAGGTTTTACCTGAAGTATTGGCTCAGAACTAATAATGATGAAGCTGGTAATGAAGGTGTTGTGTAATATGTGATCTTATTTATGAGACTGTTTTTATTGTTAAAGTGCAATATTATTGTACAGTATGCAATGTTGTAAATACACTTTTAGAACAAAATGTCTTGTGTTGGTGGCAGAGTGCCCAGCCTGTGCATTTATGCACCGTATGCTACAAAATATGTTGGGTGCCAGTGTTTGTCGGCATATTAAGAAGAGATAGGACATTATGTTGTACTACATTAACTACAGTACTGCAATTCTGCAGTCTTTACAACAGTTTTTTAGCGAACGTGAACTCACGTTCACGTTTGCTATATGCTATCGCCCGTCCGTCTGTCTGTCGTCTGTCGTCTGTAACGCTCTTGCGCCCTGCTCAGGCGGTTCAAATTTTCCGCAATATTTCTACGGCATTAGGTACCTTGGCCATCCAATGACATCCACTGAAAATTTCACGGAGATCGTCCCAGGGAACCCCTCCGCCGGGGGAGTTAAACATAACAGTATAGTGATTTCGGACCTAGCGACGGCTATATCTCGGAAACGGTGCAAGATAGGAGGTAAGTTAGTATTAATCACTAACAGGAAATCGTATATGAGCTTTCGATTGGTACCCAAATCGGTGACCTTGAATGACCTTCAACGGCGTAATGGCGTTATTTTGCGTTATTTCAGCGAATTCGGGTACCTTCCGGGTGCACTGTGTAAAAGTTCACGTTCGCTATCTCATTTCCTGATGAGTTCTTGTTTTCACGTTTAAATGCTGCAGATGCTTGAAAAAGCACCATTCACAGTATTATCTCATGTCTCTTGGATGCTTCTGTAACTTTTTTTTAATTCAAGCTTGTTACATACACTGTAGTCTTGTAGATACGTCATTTCTTATTTAGCAACGTCGTAAACATCTGTGGCTTTCTGTGAGTCTGCTTAGGTTACGACCCGTCCCCGAAATGACCTATTATGTGTTTAGTGGGACGTTAAACCCTACTCACTTCACTTGACTTAGGTTACGAATGGCTTTGCATATTTGATCTTCTTCCTGAGCAGTTTGTGCATTATGTCACAGTTCCAATTCAGTTTTACCATATTATTGGTAAATCAGTAACGTCATTAGATGCCAGGTTATAGTACTCCATGGAACCAAAAGAGAAAATTTAAAAAAATTAAAAAATTAAAAAGTACTTAGCATAGGCAGCTTAAATCACTCATTTTTGTGTAGAGCAAGTTTTAATATACTTAACTGTGAGTCTGTGAACATGGAACAGAGGCAATAATTATAAACTGCATAATTGTTCTTTTATTATGATTTACGAAAGCATTTTCTACATGCATTATTAATATCTGGAACAGCTTGCCTAATTTTCAGCTGTTGATGCTTGCACTGTTAATGCATTTAAAGCACAGTTAGATGAGTTCTGTCAGCACCAAGCAGTTAAATTTGATTTTACAACCGACCTGACTGGTACCGGAAACCGATTAGAAGAAGTCATAAAGTGATGATGTTCGTTAACGATAGTTAGATCAAAGGTGATAGGCCTATATTAGCACCGAAGATTATTGATTTCAGACACCTGTGTCACCTGTCTCCTCTGGGGTGCCTTAACAACTGTCACAGCAAAATACAGCTGAGTTCATCTCAGCAACAAACTCAGCTGGAACGATCAAGTCGACATCACGTCAAAGAAAGCCTCCCGAACTCATCAGGAGTAACTTTTCAACTTGTCCAGGCCACATCCGTGAGTCACGGATGTGGCCTGGACAAGTTGAAAAGTTCCTGTGAACAGTGCTATAAGACGCTGGTGAGACCCCAGCTCGAGTACGCTTCATCCGTATGGGATAACAGTGTGAAGCGCAACATCAATAAGATCGAGGCAGTTCAGCGGTGTGCAGCGCTCTTCACCTGTCGTGACTACGCCATGTTGCAGAAGCTGAAGTGGAAGTCTCTCCAGCAGCGTTCAGCTTGCAGCAGGGTCCTCATGCTGTATCACATCCGTAATGATTTCGTCGCCATTCCGGTTGCTAATCAGCAACAGGAATGGCGACGAGATTCTTCGGTTCTTCGGTGATAGCCGGCCATGGGTTTGCCACCCGTTAATGCCGGGATCGGAGTGTGGTTAGATGGAGTTAGTCAAGCTTGAATGTATGGCACAGCGGAACGAATGAATGGAAGGACGAGACTTCACAGATACCGGGAGGGCATTCCAGTCAACAATGGTACGAGGATAGAAGAACTACTTGTAAGGATCGGTTCGAGAGGACGAGACAAAATGTGTCGCCATCAGCTGAACGAGTGGGCTTTGGAAGAACGACGAAAAGATGAGGTGGAAATACCAGCCATGCAGACCATTCTTATACATGAGTGGTAAACGATTGTTTCTCCTGCGATCATCAGAGAGGGTTTGCCAGCCAAATTGAGAAATGAGAGAAGACACCGATGTAGTTGATCTATAGTCTCGTTTAACACTTATTACGGACCAGTTCCTATTTGCACTAGAGGATTTGAGACGAGGTACATGCAGATCCAGTGCAACACAAAAACACCTACAGTTAATCCTAGCTTTCCTCACGCAATCAGTCTGTTGAACCAAGGTGTAAAATAAATGGGTTGAACTCTCTGCCCGTCGATGTCTGCCAGTTGTTTACCAGTCACCTATCTTCAAGGCTCGTCTGAGCGCCATCCAGCTCATCTAGTAGCCAACCGGCCTCGTTTATCTAACTACACAGCACTGATTTTATTTTTCGCGGCACGCAACTGTTCCTTGCTCGCGGTGCGATATTGTTCATTATTGATTGAGTTGGCACTTCGTACCTGATGATGAACATGAAGCAAAGATCATAGAAGCGCCGAAGTTCAGTTGAGTTCAGTTACTTCTTTATTGCAAAGAATTTGCAGTTGCGCTCGTCGCCATATTTGTTGACAATGACAACAAAGTGAATAGTTTGGTTGTGGAGGAAAATGAAATAACGATTTAAGACATTTATTAACATTATGGTTGTAATAGTTCCGTATGTATGTTAGTCACTGATCAGTGTGTGGTGTTGTGTTTGTTACCTTGTGTATACAAACGGTGTCGTGTAGCTGAATTCGATCAAATCTGCATGGATGCAGCCAGGTGTTCCAGATAAATTGCGTTCATGTTTTCATTGTTTTACTGACTAGGCCACATTAGCGTGAAGCGTATGCCAGCTTTTATGTCATCTTTCTTCGGATATCGACGTGAACGGTGCGCATGTGATGTCACTGGATAATTACAACAGAATTAAAGTGATCGGTAGTGGCAGTTACGGAGAAGTATGGCTTTCCAAACACAAAGCCGACAGGAAACAGGTAGCGGTGCACACATCCTGACTGTTTACTGCTGCAGCTACATGATTTATATTTTAGATTTATAAATTGGCTATTTATCTGCATTTAGTAAATGCATTAATTTAACATAGTAGCTACAGTTCCATCCAGACGGAACTGGAAATAGGGTTCCATCCATTAATAGATATTGTTTGCAACCGGATATGGTTTATTAGTGCATTTTTGTAGGCTTATTGTTAGCTGACCTGCTAATGTAATCGTTAGTGTGCTGGCTTTTGATGGCCAGGGTCCCGGGTTCGAGTCCCACCCGTGTCGTTTTGTTTTTTTTTACAATTCACTTTGTACTTGACTGTACTTGATTATAGTTTTCTTATTTCATTCGTGGGTCGCCAATTTTAACTTATAGTTTTTCTTCACTTTTCGTCAATTGGTTAGGGTTAATAGGGTTAAGGTTAGTGTTACAGTTTAGTTTTAGTTTCTAAGTCGTTTTTAAAAAGTTTTCTTTGCGGGTCGGTTAGGGTTAATAGGGTTAGGGTTCAGCATTAGAGTTATTGTTGCAGTTTAGGGTTAGTTTGTACGTTTATTCATTGGATGGAACCGGAAAAAATTTCTTCAGGTTCCGTCTAGACATAACCGTAGCCACTGCATTAATTTAACATGTAGTATGCTTTGTAGTATTCATTTACTATATTAATTTTATTTTAATATATGAATTTTATTTCACAGTCAGTAGAGCAATGCAAAGGATAAAAAAGTACAAAAAACATGCAAATAAGTGCATGACAGATAATTACAATGTCATATTGTCCAGCATAGTACACAGTTCAAGCAGACCAGCGTTGATATTGTTACATTGTTGTCATTGTGCTGTGTGATATTTAGTATGTTCTGAAGAAGATGGACATGAGGAAGGCGTCCAAGCGAGAACGCAAAGCTGCAGAGCAGGAAGCTCAGCTTCTCAGTGCAATGAAACATCCTAATATAGTTGCATACAGAGAGTCCTTTGAATCTCAGGATGGATTTCTGTACATTGCAATGGGCTTCTGTGACGGCGGTGACCTCTACAGTAAGCTGAAAGAACAAAAAGGTGTCTTATTAGAAGAAAGACAAGTGGTGGAATGGTTTGTTCAGATTGCCATGGCATTGCAGGTACCATAGGTTTACTCCTGATACTCTGATAATGTTGTAGTCTGTTTGTGGTTGTAAAGCACAAGCTAAAAACCTTACTGTCTGTCTCTTTGTTGACAGTTAACATGGTTTATAATAAATAAGTAAATACTGTGCATTGCACTAGGTGACACATGACTGTTTACTAGCTGGTTATAATCGTGGTGTGTTTATTCTTGCATAAAAATGTGCTTAATTGGAATTGCTTTTGCTAGTTTGAAAGTATTATTTATTTGTGAATTACATGTTCTTTCTGACATGTTATACTTATTATTTTTCTTTTTGGGTAATTGATGCTGTCTTATACTAACATTACCTAATGGAGATCTTGTTTGGTGGAATTTTGTATAAAACTGTTGCATTTACTCATATTAGTTGTGTATATTTCTGGTTTGTATTGTTAAGTGTTATTGTATTGTGTCAAATGCTTGGCTTCAGTATATGCATGAGAAAAACATCATGCATCGGGATTTGAAGACTCAGAATATTTTCTTAACAAAGAGTAAAGTTATTAAAGTTGGAGACCTTGGAATAGCCAGGCAAGATTTCACTTCATACTTCACTCTGACATTCAAAAACTTTCTCACTTTGCATTTATGCATGCATGTGACTTAGTATTATGTGAATAACATTCTTTATAAGAATATTCTGCTGCTAAGTTGTTTTCTAACACTATTTCTGTGATAGTTCAGTGCAGTCGTAGTGCAGTGAGACTTAAAAGATGATGGCATTACACACTTTGAGATCCATACCATATTTGTTATGACAAATATTCTGCTTGAAAAATGCGTTGAATGCTGTGCAATATATCAAGCTCAGTTTTTGCTAAGGTAAACACTTAGTACAACTCGTGACAATGACAGTGACAATAAGAATTTGTAGAGTGCAAATAGTCACAGACAGTGGTTAAAGTAAGGGGCAACGCGGGGGAACACTATTCCTCGGCCCCTAAAAAAATTGCTGGCGAGCGTTCCCAGGCCCCACAAAGCCGTTAATGGTACAAGCAGGTTGACAAGGGCCCATGTTCAGCTTACAAGAGGGCCCCAAATTTTTCAGAGTTCCTGGGCCCCATATTTATAGTTTAACCACTGATCACAGCAATAATAGACAAAATAATTTAATGCAAATAGTTGTTTTAGCAGACAGTCTCAGTGAGCGAATTATGACTGATAATTGACTAAGTACTGACAGGAGAGATTATGCATGGTGTTTGTTATGGCCACTCTGCATAGCAGATCCGGACATTATATATTTTCGTCGTGTAGTTTGTTCTATCTTTTTTCTTCTTTTTTTCTCCTAATGTCAGCCGTCGCAGATTGGATGTCTGCCGTACTTCCATTACTTACTTTATTTTGCAGTTTCTTGTGGCTAACACTGATTGGAGGAGTGTTGTTATCATGAATACTAACTGCTACTATGTGCAGAGTGCTGGACAGTTCCACTGATATGGCTACCACAATGATCGGGACACCATACTATATGAGTCCTGAACTGTTTTCCAACAAACCATACAATTTCAAGGTCTGTCAGCTTTATTGCTGAATTCAAATGCCGTGTGGTGATATGAGGTGTACTGTGCTGTGGTGTTATTGGCAGTTTTTGTTGCTGTCAGTTATGGCAGCATTTTTAAAATGACACATTTGTGCAGTCTTTTGACTGTACATATAAGTTAACTTTTATTTGTGTGTGAAGGGAATTTTTAAACCACAGACTGAGCCACATTTTTTGATGCCTAATGTCCTGCTATTGCTGTCGGAGAGCCAACATAAAGGAGCAATGTCCCTTTTTCCCTTATGTGGAAAGGACGAGGCCAGGCCACTCATTAGGGTTAGTGCTCTATGTTTCCTTCAGTGATTTGACACTTGTAGTTGGGTGACAGGAAGGACACTAATCCTCAGCGGTTCTCCTCCAGGACAGATGGTGGTGGAGGACTCAAGCCGGAGTCAGTTGATCTAGGTTCACCTGCAGAAATGATCGTTAAGCAGAACTAGTAGTAATAGTATTGGTTGTAGCAAAAGTATGCAAAATAGTTTAATGCAAATAGTTGTTTTGAGGTCAGTCTCAGTGAACAAATTATGACTGATACTGACTAAGTACTGACAGGAGGGATTATGTGCAGTGCTTGTTTTTTGTTATTTTCAGTTTATCTGTACATGTATGCATATATACACTGTGTTCCAATTGAAGAGATGCCAAAGTTCAAATCTGTTTAAAGGGAACATAACTCAATGGAAACACGTCATTTTAACCACGCAAATTATTGTTTATTTAGCATAAACTAGTTTCAACAAAATATGCAGCCTAGATACTGAGATATAACAGTTTAACAAGTTCAACTTGAAAACTTCAGTTTCCAATATGTAAATTTCCATGTAAGTGTCCATAGGTAAATGAACGAGTTGCTTTTGGCGTCAATTATAGGTCCTGGAGGTCAGCTGACCTCAAGAAATGAAAAAGTGAAAATTTGGTGATCATAAAATGCATTGATTCCATATACACAGTGAACCAGAAAAAACGTGGCAGTTTATTTTTGAGTATAACTTTGGCTAATCTTAACCGATTTTTATAGTTTTTATACCGTTTTAATCGTGAAGAAATTCTGCATGCGACGATATTAAAATTTACCACATCACCCGATTTGTGTGCACACCGTACCTGGAAAAATTAAAACCTACATTTTTGCAGTGATTCATAAAACGTAGCCGTGTACATTTGACCACAACTCTGTCAAATCTTAACCGATTTCAATAATTTTTGCAGCGCC
>Ga0209259_1000213_pt1 | contig 16187 bp, 13 predicted proteins | sample WorMetGr2BELIZE1_FD_187417 | JGI IMG/M metagenome (GOLD analysis project Ga0209259, IMG submission 187417) | Marine gutless worms symbiont microbial communities from Max Planck institute for Marine Microbiology, Germany - Inanidrilus... ...
GGTGTTGCCAGAATTTATCAAGCCTAGATTTAAACATGTTAACTGTATCAGACAAAACAACATGGTTAGGTAAACTATTCCAATTGTTAAGTGCCCTATTAGTAAAATAATACTTGTGCAAATCATATGTAACTCTAGTTTTTTGTAACCTAATATCGTTCCCTCTAGTTATAGAGCTATACTCTCGATTAACCTGTAGTGTTACAGCTGTATCGTATTTCCCTGATAATATTTTATACATTTCTATCATATCCCCTCTAGTATTCCTGTAATGCAGTGTTGGTAACTTACATGCTTTAAGGCGTTCAGACTACGCATCAAAGTAGTGAAGGGAACACAAAGCAGTGACCCCAATCAGGAAGAATCACTCACCCACTGGCATCAATTCCTTTTTGATTGATTGCAGTCCACTTTTCCGAAGGTCCACTATTATGAAGGTGCGCTAATCCAAAGGTCCACTAAATCTAACGCTACTAGTCCTAAACCTAACCCTACTAACCCTAGCCGTACGTGTAACTCTCACCTTCGGAGTAGTGGACGATAGCAGACCTTTGGAATAGTGGTACCTTTTGATCCACCAACTGAATTATGAGGGAAACGACATTGTGCTCCCTTTACACCAGCTTGCTGACAGTAGTTCCTATGTCTGCTGTTATTATATACTGCGAAATATAAATGGGCAAAACCAGGGCACATAGCAGTTTTGAAGACATCAGTTGCTTTGTTCCTTAGTAGAATATAAATACTCTGAGCTAATGAAGCGGGAGTGAGCTTATGATTGGCACTGTTGTCATTGATTACAGGCAGCAAATGCTCATCTTCAAGACCAGCTGTATGCAGCACAGAAACAGCAGCAGCCAAACACTGTTGATGTACAAGCATTGAAAAAACGTCTTGAAGATGTCACCAAAGCTCTTCTTGCCTATCGTCATGTAATTCACTGTTACATGTCTACTAGTGTTTTTTGAGTTTGTTCAGTTTAGGTTTCTTTTATCAGCATATTGCGTTTGCGTGAGTCGTAGACGACACAAAATGTATTGTGGTCATGCACATCTGTCTGTGTGTGTCTGTCTGTGTGTCTCTCTGCAGCCGTACATCCACACTACTGCACGGACCCGGATGTAACTTGGGGGCGTGGTAGAGGCTGCCCCCTAGTTGTGCACTGTTAGGCAGATTTGCAATCGGCGGACGGGTTGCATTGCTATGGCAACATAACGCGAACCCTAGTTACAAGCTTGCGTCCATCCTGCGATATGACGACAGTGCTAACGGCCGTCTGGGCAGCGTCTGCCTTTCGCTACTGGCCGGTGACTGGCGGGTGACGGGGGTGTTCTCAAAATTGCGCGCCGTATATATGGGAAGTGGGCGTGGCTGGCTAGCTGGTGACTGGCCGTACACTGGTTACAACATATTGTCCACTGGCGTGTTACATTGTTAAAATGAATGATACATTGACAGGAAGACAAAGCTGGGGGATCTCATAACACTTTGCATTTCATTTGTTACATTCAGTGGTCTGTCATCTGCTCAGTAATTTGAGTGGCATTAACCAGTTAAAATATTATTAATATGAGTAATTATATTTAATGCAGTAAAGTGACTTACTGCTTTTTATGAATTTTGTGCTGCTAACAGTGTTAGTCTTTCTTGCGGTTATGTTGCTTAAGCTTAACATTCGTGTAGTTTCTAACTTCATTAAAGTTTTTCTCAAAATGAGCACATAAAAATAATAATGACTGTGGAATGGTTTTATGTTGAATTTAGATACCAAATAAACCAGCTAGAGTGAAGTGTCACAATCAAGCATATGGTCTTGGAGATCCTGTTGAGCAAGTCTTGTCTGATCTTCAAGAAGCCGTGGAAGACAAGATTGGTAGGACACAAGCGCAACTGGAGGTTGCTCTGGAATCAAAAGAAAAAGTGATTTTTCATTTGTAGTGATGTTTTGTAGGTGGATCAAAACTGCTGCATGTCTATTTAATACACAATGTGAAATGCTTGCTTGATCCACATTAATGTTAATGATGTTTACTGATATTTGACTTAGGCTAATAATTAATTTTAATAATATACCAGTATTGACATTTGTACATTATGTCCTTTAATATAGTACCTGTAGTGAGTTGAGTGAAGATATCTATGCATTGATGCTGTTAATATATGGTGTTATATGCTGTTCAGTTGGAAAGGAAAATCATTGCTTTGAAGGATGAACTGGTTCAAGTCCAAGAACAAGAACAATCCATAGCCGCAAGAGCAATACAGGCTGCTGTATGTGTTCTTTCTTATTCAGTCTTTTAGATTTTCATGATGCTTGAGAGCATTTTTTCGTTTGTTAGAATAAAATTCGGTAATAGAAGGGGAAATCAAAGGTCGGCTATATACTTGTTCTAGATTTTGAATTAACCTGTTTTTTCAAATCACTCCTTTGTGTTTCTGAAACACAAGTTTTACAGGCCAGATGTCCTTTCTGAACCCTTGTCTCTGATATAGCCATATTTGTGCTGAAAAGGGACGTTAGACTCCAACTAACTAACTCCTTTCTGAAGTCAAATGAACACTTTTTTATTAGATTCTAAAGTTTATTGTTCATCTAGTATGGGGCCAATTATGTTTTACAAAAATGCAGGCTTTGTGAATTATATTGTGACAACACATGTTAGGGAAATATGAAAACTGGGTAACATTTACTGAAGGACAGTTTGAAATATGCAGATAATTTGGACGTGTACCAATATCAACTTTCATAAAGTATTTTCTCATGGCATGTGATACAATGCAACGTAGTACAATACAATCAGGAGTTCTAGTGCCCAGTTATACAAGTCAGTGAATCATATTGATTTCCATTTAATACTCCATTCCCAAACACCGTAAAATAGGTGTATAACTCCATTCCCAAGGTCATTTGAACATTATTTGTTATGGGTCATAGTTGTGTATTTTTGTTGTAGTTAAAGGAAGAGAGACAGCAAAGTAAAGTTTTAAAAGATGAAATTTGTCGACTTGAAAATGAGGTAGGTTGTGTGGTGAGTAAGGCACGTTTGTTTGCTTAGTTTATGTTTATAAGAATTTTTATAGTTATTGGCAGCAACACATCATAAGGTTATTACTGGATCATGCATATGCAGTACATACATCACAAATGCATAGTGCATTATATGCTTCGATTCAGTGTGTCTGTTCGTCCGTCCAATACAAGTCAGTGTTCTGCTGAAATGGCAGAATGTATCATCATGCAATCAATACAGCACACCGGCCTAGGAACTCTTGTTTCCTGTTGTTAAAGGTCTTGATGAAATTCCATTTAGATCACCGCGAACTGGAGTGACAAATACTCCGGGTAGAAAAAATTTGCAATTTGGATCACTATCTCTCTGTATCTCGGAAATGGTGCAAGAGAGGGTATACAGGAACATAGTTGATATGGAAAGCTTATTGGGTAGTCGTATATGATGTATCAAATGATAACATTGCAGACTAGAATGTGGGCCAATGCCCATCGTGATGTCCGCCCTGTCAAATACAGGTGACACCCTCTGTTCAACACCTCAAAGTTTTGCTGATGCCCACTCATAGAGTGACGTGCAGTAATGCTGCCAAGATGCGAAACCCGTTGAAATTAGATGGGGTGTCCAAAACTAACGAAATAATCTCAGCTGCTAGTGGGCCGAAGTTCACCATATTGTAAGGACATGTGGAGGAGATATTGTTGTTTAACATTTTTTTCCGATTGCTGATACGTGCCTTAGTTGCGAAGATATAGCCCGACAAAGTTGTGGGATGGTGCCCAGATGGCGATTTTTGGCGTCATTTTTGCGTCCTGTATTTTCAGCGAGCCACGTGCAGCACATTTCAGACCTGCATCGTAAATGCGCTCTAAGGCCACATCATGTGTGGAAGTATGGCAGACATCCAGTCTGCGACGGCTGAGATTAGACGAGGAAAAAAAGAAAGAAGAAGTTAGAAGAAGAAACCGCAGGGCAAAAATATAATGGCCTGCCCTATTCCATAGAATGGCCATAAATAGTTTTGAGTGACCCATAACATCCCGATTTGCAAATTTTGGATAGCCCTCCATGTCTTTGGAACAGGGAACGCTAAAGACTTTAAATTTGGTACGTAGGTTGGTGATGACAGGTATCTCCATCGATGATAAACTATCTCCAAAGGGGACATAGATTCGTGTGCCTTTTTTACATTTTGGCACACCATCCTATTTATTCCGAATGCAGGAATTGGTTTCACAGTTCATGGAGGTATGAGCTGTGTGTTTGAATGCATTCAAATGTGACGGAGATAATTGCTGGGACTGCTGCGATTGCTGTTACAGCTGGCGTCACGTCAACGTGGAGTTGTTGATGACCTAATGACACCATTCGGTGAAACTGGGTCATGTTTGAGGTCACATTCAGAATCTAGGTCGTCTTCACCGACTGGATCTGGGTCAGGGTCATCGTCATCTCTGACGTCACATGCATCTTCGCAGTGGTCTGTGAAACGGCGCAAGTTGTATGCAGCAATGACGGAGGAAGAACGTGGCTTGTTCAGTGAGTTGCAGCGCGAAATTGGCGAACTGAAACGTCTGCTTGCTGCCAGTGACGGCACTGCTGAGTCCAAGGTGATCATCACACCTTTGTATATGAAGTACATTCACAAGGTATCAGTCACATAACACCAGAAGGCGTGGCCGCTGATTACCAGTGAAATTGTGCCACATTTAAATTAGCAGAATGTTACCTGAAATGAGGTAGAATTGTACAGAGCTGTCCCAGTTCTTATGTTTTATATTTGAACATGTTTTTGCATTGCATAATTTCGTTGGATGTGTTAAACGTTTATACTTATAAATGTGTTGTGTATGTTTGTATTTTTTGTCTATTTATAGCCATTAATGGTGGCCCTTTTAAGTGGCAACCATATTGCTGTTCTTAGGTTCATTGGCTGTTGCTGCCATTGTGGTGGACATGTGCTTCAAAAATTAATACCTCATAAAACTATTATATGATATTAAAGTAAGCAGTGTTTGGTATCCTTTATTACTTTGCCCCCTGGCTCCCCCGGAAGGGTGTGAAGTATTGTGATCAATGTGTCTGTATGTCTTTTCTGTCTGCTTGCATATCTCAAAAATCGCATGGTCAGGCTTCGTGAAATTTTCTGTGCATATCCCAGAGTCATGGCTCGGTCTTCCTCTGACAACACTGCAATATGTTATGTACTTCCGGTTTTCTGGATGACATCATGTTTTCAGATAACGGAGCATATGTGGTGTACAGCAAGGCTTATGGCCAAGGGATGTCAGTCAGCAGGAGGCAATGCAGAGAGAGGCTGAGCTTCAGCACTTCAGCTCCGTCCCTCATTGAGTTGCCTCCCACTGACTGACATCCCTCGGCTGTAAGCCTCATTATTCACAACAGAGTTTGGCTGTGGAGGTGAACAGTGCGTTGTGCACGGTGGCAAAGTCTGCTATCTTCGATTTCGTTGTCATTGGAGTGGAAATGATGCACCGGAATCAGTACTTGGATATCTCTGTTATGCCACTAGTAGCTAATCACAGTGAAATTGTGGTATGTGATATTTAGATTAACAATGCTAGGCAGAAATCTGAAGCACTGAGTTCGTTGATTAACAGAAGGCAATGCAGAACAGATTCAGACAGCTCCTTTTCTTCAGCTTCAGCAGTTACAGTAATTCTTTAATTTCTGCCTTGTTATCTGTTGTATGTACCATAATTGTAGTCTTTTTGAATAAAACAGAAATGTGGTTTTTTGTTGACCAGCATCAATTTAAGTAATAATTCACTGTGTATTTCTCACAAAATTTTGAAAGTAAAACCGCACCTGCTCGCACACACATACCAATTTGACAGTCATTTTCTGGGTAAATCTCAGTTCGCCGGTTGACCATTGATCTTGAGGATGATTGGTAAAAAGTTTTGTATAACCAGATGCCTTTCCAGATGACAACCAGGAAGAGAATGACTTGCTGGACTTCATCGTCCAGAAACTGACTCCTTTAAATCAGCTGTACAATGCCAGTACCCCGTAATTATTCTGATGCAGGTTCTTGTTAAGTAAGTAAAAACATTTATAAGTGGTACTGTAGAAAGAAGTCATTCATTCGGGTTGTGTAGTGGCAGGAAATGGTAGTGACGAGTTTGGATGCCATAGTTAAAGAGGATCATGACCGACGTCAGTTGACTTAGTTTGAAAGTTAGCAGCTACCCAATAGTGTCTCACATGCATCAAATGAACTGTCATTATAACAGAGTCATTAATATTGTCGTTTGTATTCCACCAGCATACGCATATAATCTTTGCTTGCAGTATGCTGTAACTATTGCTTTTAGTTTATGCTTGGTCAGTCAGCTGTTCTAGAGTTACTCCAGGTAACCATTGTGTGTTGAAGTATATATCCTAAGATGTATCACGATGTTCACAGAACAGTTGTTGGCATGTATTGCAGCCACAGTTGGAAAAGCGATCCAAAGCAGGAGAACTGAAAAGGAAACAAGCCGAAGTTGATTCAAGGAAGATACGTACAAACAGAGCCAGAGTGTTTCATCCACATGAAAGGAGTCGCCGTCGTCGGCATCATTCACTAGCTGCGAATGATCACGGTTTGTGTGTAAGCAGTTGTCACCTCTGCTGTTCTTGGTCACAGTACTGCTTCTTTTCCGGTGTTTGTTTTCTATCTCTTTGTGAACAGAATAACTCAAAAATCATGGGTGGATTTTCATTAAATCTAGACGAGATTATGGACCAGAGACAGTCGTTACATTGGAAGTGATCCAGAAGATATTCTGGATATTGTAGATATTAGTCAGTCAGCAACACTTAACAATTCAAGATGCTATAAAATTTCCAACGACGCTTCAGTATGTTTACTTTCCAGCAGTAAATAAGTAACACATTTGTAGTACATTAATGGCACTGTGCCAATTTCAGTGTGATGTATCGCAGGTGTGTGCTGTGCTGTCTAGTTAACATTATATCAGTTTGATATGTGAAGATTTCCCATGTTTATTGTGCTAACTGCAGCTTATGATGTAGACTGTGGTTTACTGGTGGTGCAGATGAGATGGTTGAACAGATGCATGCAGTTGTTGAGGAGCAACGACAAGAGATAGAACATCTGCAGAACGTGCTGGATAGTCTTACCGCACCACGCCATGCTTATACAGGCGGTTAGTTATTGACTGTTTTCCCATTCTATCATTTACAAATGACTGCGTGGTTTTGATTTTTAAAAACTTAGAAAATTGTTCCAGAAACTACTAAAATGAAAATTATTTTTCTAAGAATTTTTCTGTTTGTAGGTTTTGATGCTGTTGGTGATGATGAAGGTGATGGTGAGTGTACTGTGCAGTATAGAATCACTTACTCCGTGTCGCAATTGAAGCAATACGAAAATTCAAATCCACTTAAATATAACAACTCAGCAGAAACGTACATGTATAGCAGTTTAACTACACTGATTACTATTAATTTAACGTGAATTGTACAAAGTTCAACAAAACATACAATCTAGTTTCTGAGATATGAAAGTTTAAAACTGTCATTTGGAGAGTCACGTTGCCATACAGGAAGTCAGTTACCATTAGTAATTGCAGCAGTCAGTCGAGTGATTAAACAACAACCATTGCCTATGAGCAAATTCTTTTAATAGCTGACATCCACTGTAACACATACCTTGCCTTAAGGTATTAATAAAAATTCTGTTTTCCTTTGTAAGAAGCATCACATCACTACTACTACTACTACTACTACTACTACTACTACTACTACTACTACTACTACTACTACTACATCCGTTTAATGGCTTTTTTTTAGGACAACTTGGGTAAGCCGGCACCAGAAAGGTAAACCATTCTGGATTTTACTGAAGCAAGAGATGACGGGGTGGCAGTGGCATCATCTGGACCATACGCAATTCATTTGCACCTTACTCCAGACAGATAACCATGCCAGTACCTCATAACTCAGTTTTTACAGGTCGGATGCTCTTCCTGCTGCCCAACCAACAGCGTGAGAGCAGTGAAGGCACTAAGAAGCATCATATCAACAAAAACAAACATTGTGTCATTGTTTTTGAAGCATGCAGTGGAACAATTCAGCAAATATTTGGACATCTGGATCTCAATGCATTCACTGTAGCACAAAGTCCACAACTAAATATACAGAGATTATCCATTTTGTGATCACTAAATTTTCACTTTTTCATTTCATGTGGCTCAGATAAGCCTAGACCCCCTAATTGACGCCAGTAGCAACTCGTTCAGTAGCAAGTGGGCATTCACATGTTGGAAACTGTAGTTTTCAAGTTCAGCTTTTTAAACTTTTATATTGCCAAAACTAGGCTGTACATTTTGTTTAAATTTGTACAGTTTTCGTTAAATAAATAGTAATTAATATGGTTAAAATGATGTACGTTTCTGTTATGTTATATTTATGTGATTTGAATTTTGGTATCACTTCAGTTGGGACACAGTGTAGGTTGCTGCTGCTGTGTTCGATGTCATCAAAAGTCGGAGAAATGATAATTTGTTGTAAGAAGCAGCATTGATATGATTGTGTGCTTCACACATTGTATGTGTGACTTGTTCTGAGACAGTGACAGCTATGAGTGTGTGTATGTCTGCACAGATTATCTGTTGGGTCGTCAGGCACATCACAGACCGACTCGTCATCAGTCTGCCACAGTAACTGAGTCACCGTCAGATGTTTACCATGGGAGTGTTGAATTGTTGGACTGTCCACCGTGGCAGACAGATAAACGTAATAGTCAGGTAACAATGATTTATAATGACCTGCTCATAGTCCACTATAATCAATACACATGATCTGAGTTGTGGGACAGTTAGCTATTTGATTATGTGCATTGGTAAAGTCAAACTGATTTCAGTCAGCATCATGTAATTATGATAAATAATAAAATGACCATTGTAGAGATTATGATATGATTCAATTCAGTTCAGTTCAGTGATTTTTAAAGTAGCCTGAGTAACTAACGTCACTACAAGGAGGTGTCAACAGAGATGTCAAATCAGAATATCAGGAAATGATTTCTTGAAGAGGTATGTCTTCAGTCGATGCCGGAAGATTGGCAGTGACGGCACCGTTGCATGGTCTTCAGGCAGTTTGTTCCATATCCATATCATATGCGATGTTAGCATGCACTTAAAAACTGATGGATGGCTGGCATAGTCTGAAAATTAATGTGTATTGTCTGTTTATAGTGATGTATGTATAATTATCATTTATGAGATTTTATCAGTGACAGTTGCTGATTGAACTTGAATTTTTTTGTCAGTAATGCATCATTATTGTATATACACTGGGCAACCGCGCCTTTCCAGTGGCTGCGGCCAGAGCGTGGAATGATCTACTGCCGACAATCACTGCTTCAACGTCACTGACTGCATTCCGACACAAACTTAAGACTTTCCTGTTTCAAGCTAACTTCTACTGACTTCACTTGCGAGCATAACCGAACACTCTATGACTTTGTAAAGTGCCTCTGCAACGTTTTTAATATTAAGCATCACTATAATCAGTTCATTGTTAATAATAATAATAATACGTTGTATGATATTCATTATTCGCTGCCTTCAGTGCTTTGACTGTTTTTCTGGGTGACAGACCACAAGAAACTGCTTTACAAATTGCAAAGGTTGGAGACCTGGCCTGTCCTGATGTAACTGTGGAAAACTAGGCCGGTTCAACAAGAATGAAAGTAGTAGTGCATTTTATGTATTGGGACAGACGTGTCACTGTGTATTGACTTTAGGAACAGCAATTATTTGTTTTACTTGTGCAGATATTGCAGAATTGTGGCCATGATGAACATCCTGCTTATGCATCTGTGCCTTTACATGGTGAGTGATGTTAGTTATGGCATTGACAGTTTACGAAGTGATATGATTCAGTAAGAAATATTTAACATGTGCTAAAAAGCTGATGGGTGGCTAGCTTAGTCTTCCACGCTGAACTCCATCTGAAAAGGTAACGAGTGTTCTGATTAGTTCTTGCTTGTTGCTTGTTTTGTACTTTATACATATTTGTTCACCAAAGAGACTTGTGTCAAGCAGACATAATTAGTGCAGTAAAATTCATTATCAGTAAATTCCTATTTGTTCTTTTGAAAATGATGCATGTGCATGTATGTGAAGGAAATTTAGTCATAGTGGCATAAGAAATATGACTACTATTTAGTTTGTATGTTATATTGAAGTTATTAGAATTTTTCTGTAGTGCTGTGGCGTTCAGGGAAGAAGAAGACATAGTTACATAGTGTTAAAGAGGATATGAAAAGTGTTGTGCGTGTATGTGTTTATGCTTTGACAGTTTTGGTATTAGTAAAGACATCTGCCCATAACAATATTGATTCAGCAGACCATGAAGGAGCTATAGGCATCTAGCAGTCCTAGCCTAACCAGTGGTAAGCAGGTAAAAGGAAGAGTGACAGTAATATTAAAATTATAAGAGCTGTCTGAACAATAGTCAATGGTTCACTGTTCTACACTGGATATTGTGATGATGAAATGCAGTAAGTATTGCACTGCTGTGATGATATATAAATTTAGTGGGTAATTCATTTAAAGTGAGAGTACATTATGTTAAAATAGTGAGCATATGTTGTGAAAGAATGTATGCAGTTTATGTACTCTGTACAGGTCATCTATACAATTCAGTTGGTGGTACAGGACATCAACATCATGGTCAGCAGTTTCAGCAGCAGCAGCAATACTACGGTGATCAAGTTCCTGTCATGCGGTTGCCTGTAAACCGTCATCAGACACATGTACTCCATCCTAATAATGCCAGTCACTTTGGTGTTACTGCTGCTTCATCAGCAGTACCTGCATTTGATGTCCCCGTGGCTACTTATACAGTGCCTTCAGCACACGGTCCGTCCAGTGGTGTATTGCCTCAGACAGCCACAGTTCATCAGTTACCTCAACCTCAGTCCTTTGCAGTCCCAGGCCATGTGAACGTGACACCTGTTTCTGCAGCACAAGGTAACTTCTCTTGCGTCTTTTGCACAATTTAACTGCTAAAATGAATTGCTTCTTCATTTTGACAGTAGTCCATGTTCATAAGCATAGTTCGTGTTAGATTCATAATGTTCTGTTGCATCTGCAGAGCATTATTAGAGTTCTTCTGGCTATGATTCTGGCTGTACCTAACTGCATGTGTTTTTGAGCCCTCAGTACACAGTGCAGATTAGCGTCAGATGCATCTGCAGTCGGGTCATTGCTGTTCACTGTACGTTAACATTTCACTGAGTACTTCCTGTGTTATTACATTTCGCGTGAGGCATAGCGGAGGCGAAATGTATATTGGTCGTGGCCATCTGTGTGTCTGTCTGTCTGTCCCTCACCGCATTCCCACACTACTGCAAAGACCCAGATGTAACTTGGGGGAATGGTACGGGGTGCCCTCTAGTTGTGCACTTTTGGGCGGATTTGCAGTTGGTGCATGGGTGTCGTTGCTATAACAACATACACATATGTAAGCTTATAGCCTTATACACTGCAAATGTGTATAGCGCCGACAGCAAAATGTCAGCGAGTGCTTGTACTCGCTGTATGGCTGGTTGTAGGTAGTCCTGAGGCTTGATATTATTGTTGAGCGTCATATGCTGTAGCTGTATCTGCCATCATGTTCTACTGTCCTGTATGAGGATGCATCTTTTAACACATCTGTCACTACTAATGTTAGCTTGTTGTACTACTGTTGTACTCAGTGGTGGGAGCTACTTGTATGCCTTCAGTGCCATGGTGTGTGGTTTTGGCATTATGAAGAACATCCAGGCTGTAAAATACCAGTGCGACTTCAAAAATCTCCATAGTTTAACTTGACAGTCTGGGAGACCAGCAGCTGCTCAGGTAAATGGCTGTCTCAACAGTTGTACGTGTGTATGTATGTGTGCTGCTCCAAAAGCATCTGGTGGACTGCCGCAGACCAATGGAATGCCTTCTGTGGATCATCTGATATGCAATGTTACTGAGCATCACCATTTGGTTTGTCATTTATTTGTTTATGTTATGATTTATAATAATAGTAATAATTATTATTAGGCTGCATTGCAGTACAGCGTACATAGATGCAGCCTATTGTTACCGACTGAGTAGCATGGCTGGTCTGCCTGTCACACTGGTGAGCCTTGCATAAACAGCTGAAACGATCGATATGCTGTTGAGGACTCGGGTGGGCCCAAGGAACCATTATTAGATGGGGTCCAGATCCCTCATGGGAAGGGACAATTTTGAGGGGGCAAAGGGGCATCGCATTGTAAAGTATATGGATACTCTGCGGTCATCTGTGCAAAAACGGTTGAACCCATCCAGATGCCGTTTGAGTTGTGGGCTTGGATGGGCCAAAGGAATCATGTGTTAGATGGGGGCCAGATCCCCATGGGTAGGGTCAATTTTGGGGGATTGAGGCGCCAATTGTAAAATATAGGTATTTTCTGCTGTCAGCTGTGCAAAAACGGCTGAGCTGATCAATCTGCCATTTGGGTTGTGGACTCCAGAGGGTGGAAGGATGCACAAGTTCAGTCGTATTCGCCAGGTGGCGTCAATGTGCCCGATGACACTCTTCTGAGAGCTGTGCAAAAATGGCTGAGTCGATCGATTTTCTGTTTGGGTTGTGGACTCTGGTGGACTGAAGGAAGCAAAAGTTCATACGTATTCGCAGGTGGCGACAATTTTCGCAACGACACTGTGCTGTGAGCTGCGAAAACGGCTGAACCGATCGATTTGCCGTTTGGATTGTGGACTCAGGTGGGCCGAAGACCAAGCACATGTTGAATCGTATTCACCAGGTGGCGCCAATGTGTCCTCATAGGAGGGCACATTGGCGCCACCTGGCGAATACGACTAAAACATCCGTTTGCTGCGGCGATGTGGCCTTATGTCAAATTACTTTGACCACTTGTAATTATTTGTACCGCTGTCATAATGACTATTGAGAAAGTTCACTCGGTTCATTTGATGAATGTAGACTAAGCCAACTGACTCGGGCTGTGAATCCACCTATAGGCTGCCACTGTGATGTCCACCATTGCCATTTATTTTTATTACTCAGCCTGAAAGCTGATACTCATTTTACTACAGACTGAGGATGGAAGGCTATGTTCACCTAGGCACTGCAGTAAGTGCATGCAGCCTATGCCGTAGGCTGTATATCGCATTTGTCATGATTATGTGCATTGCCAATTGTCCGTTGTTCCATTAAAGAAATCCATTTTATCACCAACTGTAATGTTTGATACTTCCATTTTATGTTAGCTCTACAGCGTTGGTTTTACACTTGACGTTTATCATTTTAGTTATCATTTGATTTTATTTTTGATTCGTTTACTTACACTGTTATGTCACTATGGCACTGAATAGCCTTCAATGTGCTCATGTGCCGCTAAGAAACAACTCAGTCACTCCATTAACTGCTGCATGTTTTAGAGTCCATGCTCAAGTGATGATTCATTGCTGAACTTGTTTGTTGGCGCTGGTATTGTTCTAGCTTTGTGTTGTTTCTCTTATGTAGGAGGACTATGTTGCGAAGCTGCAAAGTAAAGTGGCTAATTTGAAACAAAGATGTGAATATGCTGGGGTGAGTTGCGTAGCTGTCGTGCAAGTGATAACATTTTTCGTGTTGTCATTATCGTCCTCTGTCGCATCTCACTAATAGCTGTGATCTGTGCTACTTCATGGATATTCATTGTGAACCTACCAGTGTGATTGTATTTGCATATGTAACTTGGTTTATTTCATATTGTGAGAATAGTGGTGTATTTGCAGAGGAAGAAGAAACAGAATTTAGTTGTTAACAACCATGGTAATGTCGAGGCTTCTCATGACGGTGATATTGATCGTGTACGCAAAAAAGCAGTGAAAAAATTACGGGCAAAGTTAAATGTGAGTATGCACAGTATTATCCTAAGCGATTGAATATATACGTGGTATGGAGACGGTGCAAGCAACACTGTTGAGGAGAACTCTAGCATCTTCTCCCTAATCCAAATGTGCTAGTTGCCTTCAGTGCTTTGACACTGTTGGTTGGGCAGCAGGAAGGGCATCCGGCCAGTAAAAAAATGGGGGGATAGTGGGGGTAGGCACTGGTTAGTCTGGATGGAGTGGCGTCCAGCCGGATTGTCTGTGTGTCTGCCTCTGTTAATCTTCCCTCGCACCATAAAGTCCAGAAGTTCTCTTCTGGCACCGGCTCACCTGGATGGTCCCGGAAAAAGGGCCGTAAAACGGTTGTGGTGGTGGTGAATATATACATGTACATCAAAGTATTTTATTTTACATTATGTATTTCTACAGTGGTACTCAACGTTGTAAATAATCATTTGTCAAACTAATTATGGATTAGACTTTATTTAATGTGCTGTGTAGCAAAGGTTACTTAAGACTTTACTTGTCTGCTGAATTTGTCAGATGATTATGGTCGCCCTATGTAATAGGGCAGACCATTATATTTTCATGCTGTGGTTACTTCTATCTTTCTAATTTTTTTTCCTCGCCTAATCTCAGCGGTCAGAGATTGGATGTCTACCATACTTCCACACATGGTGTGGCCCTAGTGTAAATTTAGTATGCAGGTCTGAAATGTGCTGCACATGGCTCGCTGAAAATACATGACACAGAAAAGTCGCTAAAAATCGCCATCTTGGCACCATTGCACAACTTTGTCGGGCTATATCTTTGCAACTAAAGCACGTATCGACAATCAGAAAAAACTTGTTAAGCAGCAATATGTCCTCCAGATGTCCCCACAATATGGTGAACTTTGGCCCACTAGCGGCTGAGATCATTTCATTAGTTTGGGGCACTCCACCAAATTTTAACTGGTTTCGCATCTTGGCAGCATTACTGCACGGCATGTAGTAGTGGGCGTCAGCCAAACTTTGCGGCATTGAATAGAGGGCACCACCTATGTTCGGCAGTTCAACCATCACGTTGGGCATTGGTGCACATTTCTAGTTGGTGCTGTCTTCAGTGATTTTACGCTGTTGGTTGGGTGTCAGGAAGAGCATCTGGCCTGTAAAAAATTTGAGTGATGAGGTGCTGGCATGGTTATCTGTCTGGAGTGAGATGCATATGGTCCAGCTAATGCCACTGCAACCCATCATCTCTTGCTTCATTAAGATACCGATCCATTTAACCTTTCTGGTGCCAGTTTACCCAGGTTGTCCTGGAAAGGAGGCCGTTAAATGGGTGTCTGCCTTGATACTAGTAGTAATTGAAGATCACAGCAGCATTTCAAGAACATCACATCGCAGCATCCTAACAAACTACATACGAGCTGCATTAGAACCTGCATCAGTTACATCTCACAACAACAACTACTACTACTACTACAACCAACCAGAAAAGAGTTTGTTCTAGGAACCATAGTATGTCCTAGCTGCTCTTTATTGATAAAACTGTTATGTTTCCATATCTGACTGTGAAACGGTGATATGCCGAGGTAAAGAATCTTCTCATGCTTACTAGCTAGTATGAGTGATGTGTAGAATCGGCAAGACGAGTTGGAAGCATTGGACTTGGCGGTAGAAGAGCAGAAGGAATTTCTGAAGCATGTAGGCATGAAGGAGAAAGATGTTCTCGCGAGGCGGAGAGCTGTGATTGATGAACTCGATTTGTTTGACGGTTCTGGCAATGCAGCACATAATGTTGACGGGTCTGTTCCGCTTGTTTGTCTTTCTGCATCAGTAGTCATTTGTAACAGAGAATTTATCACTTCATTATACTGTAGTGCACCGCCAATAGTTGTTTGTCAGTTATATATACATGATGAAATTGACTTAATGTGACGTGAATATTTGCATGAATGGTCAAAAGTCCTGTCTTCTGTTGTATCAGTGGCTTTCTAAACAGTCGTTCTCAGGTAGTTACTAGTGGGATTCAGGATGCTAGTACGTTGTTTTCAGTGATTATCACCATGATCCATATGCTGTAGTATTTTGCAGAGCACTAAAATGGTACAAACTGTACAGTTGAATTTCTGTTGATCACTGCTGCGGAACACTTGCTCCATGTTGCTACAAAAGCTGAACCAAACGTCAGCCAGTTGTTACATGCGCAATATTATTTCTTGTGGTTGTTGGAAGTCAGGAAGAGCATCCGGCCTGTAAAAAAATTGACTGATGAGGTGCTGGCTTGGTTATCTGTCTGGAGC
>Ga0209259_1000214_pt1 | contig 16159 bp, 10 predicted proteins | sample WorMetGr2BELIZE1_FD_187417 | JGI IMG/M metagenome (GOLD analysis project Ga0209259, IMG submission 187417) | Marine gutless worms symbiont microbial communities from Max Planck institute for Marine Microbiology, Germany - Inanidrilus... ...
CCTCCATACCAGTGGCATCCGAATCCATCTAGCCATTTGGTCACAACAGACATAGGCCGAAAAGTGGGGGAGGGAGGGGCTGCTGTGCCCTTTTTTGGGGGGACTGGCTAGCCATCTAACACAATGTCACCTAGGCCGAGGCCTGCCTCCGTACCACGTGGTATCCTAATCCATGCAGCTGTTTGACCACAACAGACATGGGCTGAAAATTGGGGGGGGGCTGCTGTGTCCATTTTTTGGGGCAGGGAAGCTGAGTTCCCAATCCCATCTAACACAATGTGGCCTGGGCCAAGGCCTACCTCCATACCAAGTGGCATCTTGATCCATACAACCGTTTGGCCACAATACACCAACGTCACAGACAGAACAGACAGACAGACAATGGTCCGATAACATAGGGCAAACAGTTTTACAAATGGTAGAAATGGTCGCCAAAACACATTACCAATTTTTGCTTTACAGTTTATGTTGCCTCTTACATGTCGTAAATCAACAAGAATTGTGTTTGCTTCACAAAGTATTTAAACCTTTCACACAGCGGTGTATGACACTGTGGTTAAGGCCCAAATGCAATTTAATTATAGTCGCCAAAGAGTCATGCATGTGTGGAAGCTGTACCGCGGCAGTAAATGTGCCACTACAGTTACTCAAGAACTGTTGGCGCTACACAAATTTCAGTAATAAACTTAACTCAAGTTAAGTTTGTTTACAAACTATAAGCGCAGCCACTGCGCAAGTGTCAAATAGTGCTGCTGCCAGCCATGGCAGCTGAGATGTGGAGACACGCATTAGCTATCGACATCAGCTGAGCAAACTGACACGCATATGCCTACAGTTGCGTAGCAGTGTAGTAGTTAGGATGTTGGGACATGTGATCAAGAAGTCCTGGGTTCAACTCCCAGCCAAGTCACTGCATGCAGCAATCTTGGGCAAGTTGTTTGCACGTATGCCCCTGTTGCCAAGCAGTATAATCTGCTACCAGAAAGTGTGATAATGCTCTATGGCTGGGAAGATAACTGTAAGTTTGGCATTACCCTGACCATATGTCATCAACACACAACCATTTTAACAGTCACTTTCCAAGTGAAATAGCACAGCTGGCTTTCCTGCTGTTTTTTTTCCAACTGGTTCCAAACCTTCGCTTCTGAAACTCTTCACATCGTCTTTAACATCACCTAGCTATGTCTTCTTTGTATGTCACAGTTACCTATTTCCTTCTATAACCATCGCTGTACAGCATCTGATCCAAACAGCACATTTACGTTCTGCATGTCCATATCACTTCCATCTACCCATCCTCATCACCACATTAACTGGTTCCAATCCTCACAGTTCTAAGTGCATTTTCTATATCTATTTCAAAGTCAATCCATTAGCATCAATATTATTAATATTAATCCACATATCCATCTTAGTTCCATCCTGTAAAGCCTTACCTCACGCTGCACTCACAAAGGCCAGGACTTACTGCCATTTAGCAGACAACTCCTCAGCAGAGATATGAAGACCTGGGGTCACACATTAAAAACCGTCTCCAACCATCCACACAACTGTCGAATACATCTAGAAATGTCCCCATCCCCAGCCATCCCCCACAAGAGCTGTCCCCATCTCAAGTGTCAAAGTCAGCGTCATTAATCTGGGTAAAAAATAAAGAATTCAGCAGAATAATAATCTTTGTATATTAAACGCAGTAAGGTGTCCGTATGTTCGTAACGGTGGGTGTGGCCAGCTCAGCAGTGAATGACGTCACAATGAGAATGACGTCATAATGAGAATGGGGGCTGCGAGCGCCATGAGCACCGTAGGCGAGAGATGTCATAATGAGAATGACGTCACAATGACAATAGCTGGCTTATTGCGATCGGCGACATGTGGCCACAGGTTGCACTGCTGAAGTATGACAGTCAGTCAATTTATACAGGTCAGTTAATTGCTGCTGCGGCTACTGCTACTACTACTACTACTACTACTACCACTACTGGTACAAATGAGTGTTAACGAACTTAGACCATGACAGGCAGTGGTTTAACACACTTATTCCACCGTCGCTAGAGTCAAGTGGCGTGTTTTGTTTGTCGCAGCTTTAGCGAACTGAGGGGAGTTATATAGGCGTAACGTACTGCAGCTGCAAGGCTGGCAGTGGAAGCAGTATGTTGTTGGTAGCTGACAGAATGTGGCTTTTGTAGTCATAGTTAGTGAGTTGTGTACAAAGGATGTCTGGTGTGGTATGACGTATTGTTAATTCCACGTATAACTCAAGCGTGCAATACAGTCAATTGGGGTATATGTTAATCTCCTGTCATTGTGATTTCTCGCACATGTATACTGTGCATGTTGGTAGGCTGCTGACGTCACAGATGTTGGCACTTTGTCCCAGTTGACTATACTTCATGCTTGAGCGGATCCGTGAAGTTAACACTACGTCGCCATACATCCGTTGTAGACATATGTGGTACGAGTGCGACGGTGGAATAATTTTTGTTTAACTGATCCAGTTTTCCAGAGTTAGAACTAATCCAGGTCAGGCTGGGTCTCCAAAAGTAAACATATGGGAATTGTGAAGCAGGCTGGATGTCACTCCCGTCACCTAACCGACAGCATCAAAGCACTGACGAGAACCAGTCAATTACTACAAAGTTAACTAACAGAAAATGTCAAACCAGTGTGCACTCCATGTTAGTCAATAACTACGGTGGGTAAAATCAAAACACCGATATTCAAAATAAAGGCATTTCACAAAGTTAACATAAGAAATGTTACTATGGTATTACTGCAGATGGCGGCCTCCAATCCAATACTAGAGTAACTCCACAATGATAATTAGCATCCCCTTGGTATTACTGTATATGTTACGTGTGTTAGTGCAGATTTCACGCGGTACTACCACTGCACTATCACTGTACTTTACTACTCACACGATATACACACTTCTCTTCCAGTTTGAACGAGAATCGTTTCCCGGTTAATATATGAGACACAAATTAGTAGATACCCACTGACGGGCTCAGTGGCCTAGCAAAGGGCAATAAGCAACTCCTATGATACCCAACAGAGTACTGCAAATTTGCTTTCTAGGATGCCCACCTTCGCATCCTCTCAGGACAGATCGAAACTTTTCATATCCTCTTTAACATCATCCCACCAAGTCTTCAATGCAGTGATTATATGGTGTGCACTGCTGGCAATAGTGCTACATAATTAATACAAAGCAAATCTACACTGTGTCCAAAAAAGCATGACACCAATCTCGTGACAGTAACCCTGTCAAATTTTAACTGATTTTCAAAATTCTTTCACCACAGACTCATCTAATATAGGTACAGTTCCTTGGGTTCACCCCGGTTCAGCCATTTTTGGAGGGCTCACGGTCGTTACAGACAGACAGACCGACTGACTGGCAGAGAACAACAGACCATGCCACTCTTGTCTGTAGCAATAGGCCGCATCTATAGTGGTGTGATGCAGCCTAAAACTCACATATCATCGAATGCATGCATATGAAGCAATGAAAAAAGACGTTGCAGCAAAATGCCTTTGCACACGAATAACGTTCAATTATTCGTTTATGGTGTCACTTGGTGATTTCGCTATGCCAGTTTGTATTGTTCCCAGAGTAAAGATCAATGTGGCACGTCATAATTTGCTACTGTGGTTGTCTCACATACGCCGCACTGTGGGCAAGTTCTTCATCTCTTAGCAGTGGCTTGGGAGTCTAGTGGTTAGGGCGTTGGACTTGTGACTCGACCATCGTGAGTTAGATTCCCGACCACCATGACATATACTGGGATGAGTGACCGTCTTCTGGCAGGCAAACCACCTCAGTATTTTACCAAGCTACCCAGGCCAACTCAGCCTCCTACCCTCAGCAGGACAGGAAATGAGTACCAGCCAAAGTGTGGCAACGCTCTGTGGCTGCGTGTTAAAGGCAGGTATGGTTCATTCCACTTGTGGATGAATGTGTGGGTGGCAGGTAAAACTGTGTGATCCCTCGTTAACATGTGGCGTACCTGAGTGCCTAGAGATGAGTAGATCATAATAAGTGCTATACAAATAGGCATCCTTTACCTTTTACCTATACACTGCATCGATGCACAGGACTAGCCCACAATCAACCTTCCTGCCCAAAACTTAGTCAAATGTTGGGTGATTTATTACTTTTTCAACATACACTTATCTGCAGTTTGTAATAATTTAATAGTATCCTACCACACCTCAAATTTGTCACCACACTACCTAGTGATTTATCACTGATCAAAATGCCTGTTTCAGATTGTTGCTAGTTTTCTGACATTAATATTTTTACAAGGTAGTAGCAACACGTGTTAGGTGTGGTGGGCTCTTTAATAAATTAGACAACTTTACTACAAATTTTCTGCTGAGTCTGCACTTGACAGAGTTTTGAAAATCAGACAATATTTGGTGAGAATATGGTGTTATCCTTTTTATGGGATACAGTGTAGTATAACTATAATATTATGATGTAAATGGCAAAAAATAAGAACAACCCATTAAGGGGCAGTATCAAGGTATTTTCATAATGAGCTAAGAAACATAGATGCTAACTCAGCTATAATGCCTAATTAATTGTCTATGTTAAATTAGAAAAAGAGACAGATGAGTGTAATGAATACTTAGGTACTCTTACTAGCAAGGTAAATATGCACTTAACCTAACCTAACAACCTATGTGCACTGACAGACACCAATCGCTTACCAACTCCTATACAAACCGATATGATATTGAACAATACTGCCATGGCAAGCGACAATTCAATGCGCACAGCGTGTTTCTACATGTGACAAAAATAGTAATCACCGTATTACTATCACTGACATCTAGTATGTTGTTAAGCAACTACTGATTTTGTCCAATATTTCCCATGGCATATATTAAACTTAGCATTTAATCAGTACTCAATCTGAACCCAAGCTGAAAACATTGAAACAAAATCTACATTTTTCAGCCAGCAGCCCAGGTGTGCCACTGAATAATAACAGTGTATTCAACTATAGCCTTCTTCTTAAGCTAATGATGTATTTGAGATAAACTACACTAGCTCGTTGTTGCTAAGAGACTAACAGCCATTATCTCATTTCTCATATCTCATCTTGCGCCATTTCTTCTGATGTCAGTAAGCACTGAATCTGCTCTCAAGGAGACCACATGCAGCCACCTCACTCACATAACAAGCAACACTGTCACAATCTTGTCGCGTACTCAACACCTTTGTCTCACAGCACTCTGTCAGTGGCTCACTGTACTTCTGCTGTTACAATACTTGTCCTAATTTGACATTCACCTGTAATATATCATGGGCAACAGGCATGCCAAACAAATTTGCCAAAAATTTTAAACAGCAAACAGCATACTGCAATTTTGTGCCAACAATGCCATGGAAAATACTGGGCAAAATATACAGAAAATGCTAAACACAGGCACTCCAGCATATGGTAATTTGTTCTCATTTTTAACTGCCAGCTGTGGTATTTGTTTTCCCCAAAAGGTGCATTTTGATTTTTTCATGCTTCTAAGCTGGACTATTAACAAAATGCCAAATAAAGAACACGCAACTGATTTTTACAAGATCACTGTACAGGACTGTAGTTCTGAACTCCTACGCCAAACCACACTGTAAGGTAATTCTCATGTTCATTGGATGCATTGTGAATAGCTGTTTTGTAACAAAACAAACAGATCAGCTGCCTTGATACTCTGAAGAGCCTCAATACAACGACAAGTTTTCACAGTACCAAGGTAAAAAACAGTAGGTTTGACAGTTACTAAATTATTCAGTAAGTTCATGTACAAGTACTAGTGGTGTATATTTCTGGTTTTCAACAGACTGCATTTGAGCTACACTGGAGTTTGTCAAACAAAAAGCACAGCTGCCATACAGAATTTCGTAATGTTCTATATGTCTCAAATTGTGGCAGTACAAATGCACTGTCTGTATGCACTGCATCACCATGGATGTTATTTTACCATGTATATAAACATACATTTGTGAATTTCTATTAGAAGCATTGGATTGTTTTTACCATGTGACACTATGCCAGTGTGATGCCATGGCCCTATGTCCTTCTGTTACAAGCTGATGTTACATCAAAATAACGCTGCATGATAGCACAGAGATAATTCTGATGTCAAAAATCTTTTGACATCCTGATGGGTCACCACAAAGGGGCACCAAATACACACGTGGTAGGGAAAATGTGACTCGCTGTATCTCAGAAATGGAACAAGAAATAACAGAGTTTCTACAAACAGTGAACAGAAAGTAATATGTGATCTACTGAAAAGTGACACTGCTGACGATGATGTTAAGTAACCCTAACCACCCAAATCACCTCTATTTTTAAATTTTGGTTTTTCCTTCATATCTTTGGAATGGGTGAAGCTACAATCTACACATACAGATCACAGCAAGTACTAGCATGAAAGGGAATGACATTCTGGCACATGACAAAAAGGGCGCCTGCAGCAAAAGAGACTGGGAACCACTGACCAAAGACGTCATAGTCAGGATCACGTGACCCACTTTTAAATTTTGGGGCCGTATCCTGTCTTTAGAGCAGGTGAAGCTAGACACTTCACTATGAGTGGACAGGTTGATCAGGGCAAGTACCAGCTTATGAATATGGCGCGGTGAGGGTCATATGACCACTTTTTTGATAACTAAGTGAAAATATCTTAGAAATGGCACAAGGGACACATTTATAATATAAAACTAATAGTAAATCATATGTGGCCTAACGAATGACACAAATACCAATGACCTTGAAGGTCACTTCAGCTGTCTGAAACCTTTCTGAATCCCACACGTTTGCTTATAAAAACATAGCATGTAGCAGCTAGGATATGTTTATGTTGTTTATGTTTATGAACTGGAAGCAGAAAATACGTGGAAGCCTTTCAAATTTTGTTTGTATCTGTAACTGCATACGACATATCATTTAAACTGGTGTAGAAGTGTGGCCATCTCATAATCCATTCCAAAATGGAGGAAATCTAGCACTCTGGAAAATCATTGCAGTAGATTCTTAGACTCTGAAAATATGGGGTATCACTTCAAATTTTGTGTGTGTACACCACATCACAGGAGATATTAAAGAAAATAGGCACAGTAGGGTGGCAATTTGGAATTCAAAATAGGTGGCATCAGGGGTTTCTAATTTTGGGGTACTGAAATCATGCACAATATGGTGCTTTCCTGAAACTGAACAATGGACCTTATATTCTGGTCTTACCTACTAGACTAAGATATCAATCACCTCCATCATTATCACAAACAGCAAACGACTTAATGCAGAGCCTTACTACATACCAACCTTTACCTTAAACATGACAATACTGCATAGACCTGTTAGCCACTCAATTCCAATATCCCCGATGGCTTGTATCATTTCTGATACTAGCCCTGAGAAGCCTGGCTTTATGGTCCATACAAACACTGACACAAAATGGGACTATAACCTTAGCAGTTTTCAACAATGTGTAAGGATGACATGGGCAACAACCCACAACTAAATCAACATCAAAACAATGCTTGTACTTTTTCAGCACATAACAACAATGCCAATGTGCTCCTAAGACTTTTTGGCACATTCTGCATGAACATTCATGTTTCTCTAGATTTCTGCAGTATAAGTGGTGTCCAAATAGTTAACGGGGTCACGTGACCTACATTTGTAAGGTAAGGTCAACAGTGCATTATGTTGTGTCTTCACAAAAAAAACGATTTATTGCCTGTTTTTTTAAACTGGCAAGTTTTTTCACATTGATTGCATATAATATTAATGGTTAACAAGACAGACATCACGTCACAAGAGTCAAAACAAGTAGTCAAAGTAATCTGACATAAGACCGCATCGCCGCCGCAGACAGATGGTTCAATTATATTTGCCAGGTGGTGTCAATGTGCCCACAGGGCAGGGCACATTGGCGCCACCTGGTGAATATGACTGAACTTGTTTCCTTCAGCACACCCGAGTCCACAGCCCAAACAGCAAATCGATCGGTTCAGCCATTTCTGCACAGCTCAAGGCGGAAAGTGCCTATACTTTATAATGGGGGACCCTTTCCCCCAAAACTGCCCCTTCTCATGGGGGATTGGGACCCCCATCCATTTCGTGATTCACTGAGGCAGACCGAGTCCACAATCCAAGCTGCATCATGATCGGTTCAGCTATTTTTGCACAGGTGACCGCAGAGTGTCCCTATACTTTGCAATGGGCGCCCCTTTCCCTCAAAATTGTCCCTTCCCACGGGGGATCTGGACCCCCATGTAAGATACGATTCCTTGGACCCATTCGAGCCCACAGACCAAACGGCATCTCTATCGGTTCAGCTGCTTTTGTACAGTTGACCGTAGAGTGTCCCTATACTTTACAATGAGACGCCCCTTCCACCCTCAAAATTGCCCCTTCTTCTCATAGCGGGATCTGGACCCCCATCTAATACATGGTTCCCTGGGCCCACCAGAGTCCTCAACCCAAATGGCATCTCGATCAATTCAGCCGTTTTAGCAGGGCTCACTAGTGTGACAAACCGACAGACCACGCTACTCGGTCAGTAACAATAGACCGCATCTACGTATGTAGTACTGCAATGCGGTCTAATAATACAAATATTGTAATGTTGCAATCAGCAGGCAGTTACAGCTACGAACACAGTTCTTCAAGTCACTCAATCATGACACACAACAGCCACTTGCTGCCTACCACAGGATAACCAAACTCCAAATGCACTAAATCCCATTCAACTATGATCCTGCAGACAAACTTGTTTCACTGACTACAACAAGCTTATTGACCTATACAACAATCATTCCTTCTCAGTTCCTGTGTCTTCTGTCCAATCTTGGCCACGACTAGTACTGATTTATGGTCACTATGCAGGACAACCTGTGTTAACCACCACCCCAAGTTAAGAGTGGAGGACTTTGTTCAAGTAAAGTTTTACTGCCCGTATGCCCCTGTTCACAGCAACTAGAGCTATCAGATTGGGAAGAAGATGTTATCTACACCTTCTCTGTAACAACTTTCACATTATGCTTCCATGTACTGTTAATGCAAAACACCACTGCAAGAATTCACACAACTCAAAATGTGCCAAACATCACTTGACTACTGTGCAGTTATGTTTTGACACATTAAGTTTTCATGTGAAATTTAAGAAAACCATCAACATACACTCTGTAGCACTTTATTTTAGGGCCATGCCGAATCGTGGGAAACTACTACTTGGTAAAATAAGAATAAACTAGAAATGTGGGCCAATGCCCAACGTGATGGCCACCCTGCCGAATATAGGTGGCGCCCTCTGTTCAACGCCGCAGTTTGGCTGACGCCCACTACTAGAGTGCTGTGCAGTAACGCTGCCAAGACGCGAAACCCGTTGAACTTAGCTGGGGTGCCCCAAACTAACGAAAGGATCTCAGCCGCTAGTGGGCCGAAGTTCACCATATTGTGGTGACATCTAGAGGAGATATTGCTGCTTAACAAGTTTTTTCCGATTGTCGATACGTGCCGTAGTTGCGAAGATATAGCATGACAAAGTTGTGCGATGGTGCCCAGATGGCGATTTTTGGCGACTTTTTTGCGTCGTTATTTGCAGCGAGCCGCGTGCAGCACATTTTAGACCTGCATTCTGAATTCGCACTAGGGCCACGCCATGTGTAGAAGTATGGTAGACATCCAACCTGCGGCCGCAGAGATTAGGCGAGGAAAAAAAGAAGATAGATAGAAGATAGAAATTACAGGACAAAAATATAATGGCCCCCATATTACGTAGAGCGGCCATAATGAAGCTATTATTTGGCTGAATATGAATAGAATACAGATGCTGTGATGTTATGTTGTCATCATTACCGGTATCACAGATGACAATTGAGCGCATACTAAGTTCTGTTAATAAAAGTTAGACGATTTCCAGCCAACAAACACGTTTGTCATTCGTTCATCGGAGCAACTGTCACCAGTTGTACTAAGAAGACGTTCACTTAGTACATTACAGCTAAGTATCATCAGACAGCTGCAATAAGCAGTGGAAATCTTGCCATTTTGACACACAGCAGGTAAGTGGACTTGATGCTCTGGACTGAGATGGTGCAGCCAGAGTATAACCGAGACTAAGCAGCGGCAATGTCTGGATGCTACGTCTCTAGAGGGACGCAAGCAGGCAGCGAGTGAGAACGTCACGTTATGGTCAACTACTCAGATGGACACAGCAACTCGGTGTGACACACTGAGGCACTTAGGCCTACTCCGTAGCAGGACTGTCAGTGCTCAATGTGGTAACATCTATATGATGGAAGGCACATGCCTTCACAGCGTGACACTAGCTGCTGCTGAGGCAGCTGCTCAAAGTACTGACTGTCCTATTTACCTGCTCTCATGGCAAACCACCATTCCTTCAGTTGAACTCCAACGATTCGTATTCGGTCTACTTTTGACAGTATTATTTGGCTGAATACAAATATATTATTTGGCTTACTATTCGGTCCAAACAGAATACTACATCCAGCCCTACTTCATTCTACAACCTCGGTTAACAGCTGAAATTACTATCTAATTGATGGAGCAACACGAGATGCAACATTAAACACACAAATCCTTCGACAGTCACGCTACTATTACTGCTTTCAGTTATTGTTTAAGATGCCTTCTTTTCTGGAGTCATTCCAAGTTGGGCTGTGTCCATCAAAACAGAACCTTGGAGGAAAACAGCAGCAGTTTATTTTGCTAGCTGATGTCCTTCCAGCTGCCCAACCAACAGTGTCATAATTTTGCAGCACAATCACATGGAATGCTGCACTAAGATACAAAAACCATGACTAAGACATTGTGTCCTGATCAATGAGCCATTCACTGACACACTCCTGTACCATCAAGGCTGCAGTTACATGTCTGAAATAAAATTTCATGCTGAAATGAAATTCTTTCATCAAGAAAGAATTTTATTTCATGCACATAAGCAGCTACTATTTGAGCCAATCAGCAACTGATGTATAATGAAATTAGCACTGTCATGACTGACATGTGCATTTCAACAGTTACATGTCAGTGTGTACCAGCAAATGTCTTTGAAAATCTAAATGACAAAGAGATAGAAATACTGATTAGCTGATAGCTGCTCCACCATTAAAAACACACTGACAGCAACGTTGTCCATGTGCCATTTTTCTGTTTACGCAACTGGCGACCCGTACACTAGCCACAACTGCTGCTTCCACTACTGCAGCAAATATCTCTTCTTCTCCAGACACTGTTGCACAACTATACAACTGATTGTAAATGTATGAACAAAGACAACTTGAAAAGAAAAAAATGATGATTGACTCCCATTCTCTGAAATAGGTGTGAAACATCTTATGATGTAACCATGCACTTAAATAGAATTCTTTCAGGACCCATGGTCAACAGCTGCACACGGCTGCTTCAGGACGTGAAAGTATTTCACAGATGTAAGCATGGCCTATGTCCAGATACAAATTACAAGATTACTGAGTTCCAGGTTCCAGTTCTAGTCATTAGCACTGAACTAACTGTTTTTTAATACAAGATTATATAAGGTATGACTTGTTGCTCATTGCAACTTTACCACTTAACACCAGAGGCAAGAATCTGTACTTCGACTCGGAGAACTTTAAAAACCTTTGAGAGACCAAAGAGAAGTAACAATATGTGCACTTGGCAAGTGGACATGTGTAACTGACTGCTGGTATTAGCAGTGATGTCACTGTATACAGGTGCACATAAAATTATCAGTACAGTGATCACTTTAAGGTTGAAGACAGCACACACTGCGGTGCATTTAACTGTGGCTGAGTGGTACAGTCGTGGAAATGACGACAACAATAAACACTCAAAACGTCCCATACAATGCAATGCCACTGGCTCAACAAACATATTTCTGATGCAATTCCAACACCAATGGCAGTCAGACTCCACACCAGTTAAACTGAGCTTAAGGTGCTAATGACACCAATAACAGTCACATCTGCATGCAGTGATAAATTTCATACTTTTTACATCTCTTCAATACACATCAAAGCCACCTACGTCTTACCTGCATGATAAGAAACACCACAAAGTGACTGAAATACTGTACAGAACTCACCATGCATGTCTCTTTCATGATCAAACTCCACAAACGCATAGCCGCGTGGTTTAGTAGACTGTCGGTTGACGACCATATGCACCTGATCACAAGACACACACTGCAGAGTAAAAACCATAAAATGGAGAACAGTAGATAAGTAATAGATGACAACCAGCCTGATGGTCATGACAGCCAGTGAGAGATTCAGTTCTTTGATAAATCTGGTCCTGGCTCACCAGGGCAGTCCCAGCTCACCCAGGATCTGTTGAATAACCTAGGCTGACCCAGCTCACCAGGGCAGTCCCAGCTCATCCAGGCTGTCTCTGCTAACCCAGGCTGTCCCAGCTTGCCCAGGCCATCTCAGCTTACCTGGGATGTCCTGGCTTACCTTAACAGTCATGTGATAAAGGGCTACAAAACAAATTCATTGTTGTCATGTCTACTCGTTCATTAACCAGCATCATACATGCTATCTTTGGCCTGCTGCACCTAGGTTCAACATTCTCAAATTGATAACCCACACACCATTTCACCGAATTATTCTTAATCATTGTTGAACATGACTGTATTATCTCAACATTTTAATTTTGCATTAGTAAAATGGTAGCTTTTGTTAATACAACTACTACTACTATATCCGTTTAAGAACCTTTTTCCAGGACAACCTGGGTAAGCCTGCACCAGAAAGGTAAACTATTCTGGATTTTACTGCAGCAAGAGATGATGGGGTGGTAGTGGCATCAGCTAGCCATATGCAAATGATGTGCAACTCGCTCCAGACAGATAACCACACCAGTACCTCACCTCTGGCTGGATGCCCTTCCTGCCACCCAACCAACAGCATCAAAGCACTGAAGGCATAAGCACTGATGGCATACTTTTGTTAATACAAGTAGCTACATTTTACATCATGTCTGGAAAAAAGGTAATTCATTCTCAGTGTTCATCTCAACTGCACACCAGTCAGCATGTGGTCTCTGCAAATCAATCTAATCATTTGCATCACTAGCCACATGTCACTGCTATGCAACACACAACTGCTATATATTCTCTGTCTGATCTGCAGCAAGTGTCCTGCCCAGTTGTGGACACAACTGCCACAGCAAATACTGTGCTTTGGAACAGAGTTGACAAGTAGCAACTAGTCACACTGCAACATTCAATTTACTTGTATACTGCAATCTTATTCTAACTGTGTGTGATTTTTGATTCCTACACTTTACCACTGCTCTAATGGACTGGACAGCAGCACAACAAGAAACTGCAGGTTTAATTTAAAGAACTTCACATCTGTACTGTTTTCATTCAGTTCTAAACAAACACTGCTTCTTACGGCAGCTGTCAACTGCCTTTTGTTCTAGTATCTTTGTGTATGCTAAGATGTTTTTTTTCCACAAATGTTCTCAGCAACTTTGATCACTGATTTGTTCATAAGCTCCCAGCAAAACTCCAGTTCAGTCAAACAATGTACAGCTGACATTTTGCATACTGTATAACACAGTCCCGTGGTGTTATCTATCCAAGTAAATTGGTTCACGGCCAAGTGACCATTATTTTCGTAGTGTCTGTTTGTGCAGAGTTTTTCTCAGCCGTCTTTGATCCGATTTGGATCAAACTAGGACATATGTTACATGTCCGGGTCTAGTTGCGTCCCCTAGAATATAGGGCTGTACGACCCCTGGGGGCTGGGTGACCCCCAAAAAACTTGTATATTTAGGGGTTTTGGGGCGGCCATGAACCACCGTAGCGTAGCCGCTAGTTTTTATTTAAAAGCAGACCCACAGACATTAACCAGGAGCAGTAGTTCAAGGTGACAGTCAGAACTGTGCATCATAATTTGTGGAGAACATTCAAGTAACAGTGTTCAGTGGTTTCAGACAATCATAACACCCATGACATCCACAGCGACATCGTATTACTCACCCTCTTCACTGGGCCATAAACATCAAACTCTCTCCTGAGCTTTGATTCACTTGTGTCATAATTCTGAACACACAAGCAACACAAACGTCTCTGCACAAATGAACATCTGAACGTTTAAAATAGTTTCTAACATAAAGCACATGGTGACTGGTGAAAGTGCCATACTCTGCCTCGAGTACTTAGAGTGAGCAATGCTCAAACAGAGCCACATTCACTGAGTCTCATGCAGACCCACAGTAACACTTCCACTCCCGGCCTCACAGCGTCAAAACATCCGAGTGGTACTAAACTATATGGTTTGGTCACAGGAATTTGCACCAGTGGTGGCCAATGGTAACATGTCAAGATGTTCAAGATGTAAAGGGAAAATGAAAAGCAATGACAGAATTGTGGCTGATGTTAGCCGAGCAAGTGTACAGTAGGCAGGACGGTGTTGGGACTTGTGGTATGTATATGACCTAATTTCGGTGGCACAGAGTGAGACAAGTGAAAGATGGATAACTAGCAGGAGCGTGTGTTTGTGTGTGTTAGGCTAGGCATGTGAATAAGTCTTGCAAGACTCGAGACTTGGTATTTTTCTCCATCTCTTGAATGAGTTTCAGGAATTCTGGAGCCCATCAGTACTGTCTACTCATTGTACGCCGGTTGTCGTATACCGATTTTCTTTTGCTGGTAACAGTACACGTTGCTTTGTCTGGCACCACAACACTGCGATGCAGTGAGGACAGAGATGCCAGCACGCTGCATGGCCAAGGAATAGTAGACGCACAATATGCACATATCAAAAGAATAGCGCCACTGCCTCAATGACTCTTTACATTCACATGCTTTAGTGGTAGTATTTGTTCCTGTGACCAGCTTGAAAGCTGAGTAAGACTTAAGCGTTCCTTTTCTTGGCACCTTTAGACACTGACGCCCACCTGCCATGTAGCAGGAGACAGTATTGCCCATTATGCAAATGCTCACTTCTGTTGCTGCTGCCATGGAAGACAATGCATGCTTACTCTAGCTATACATATCTAGAAGACAGTAGGCTAGCTCCCTTCCCCTCCGCTCATATGAGATTACTGCCTAGTCTGACGTCAATCAAGTACTCAGTGATCAAATAATGCCTCACAGAAGGCAGCCGTGGTGACTGCCTTGCTGGCAGTGAGCACGGATACAAAGAGCAGCATGGTGACATACTGCGAAAGTGACGGCAGTGACTAGCCTCACTTAATCCCACCCGCACATCAGACTACACTCTGTGCCAATCAGTTACGGGGTAGTGCTTGTGTCACATGATAAAGGGTGCACTGTTCAAGTTATGGGTTTATGCCAGCCAGTGACTCTGCAAGCACACCATAATGGTAGATACTCAGTCCAAATCAAGCCTCAATCAAGATCTGGCATTTCCTGGGAGTTAACGTCTCTAGTGTGCGTGCTGCGTGTGATCATGGGGGCACAAATGTGTGACATCTTCAGTTGTTCTTACAGCAGAATGACCAGCAGTCAAACCTGCGACCCCACTACACCATCATCCCAGGCGACGTGCACATAGTGTGTCTATTTTAAAACTGATAATATGAATGATAAGCACATAAAACAAACATTATTACAACAATTGAACATCCTCTGAATTAAAGTAAAAGAAAAAATACGTACAATTCTTGCCACAAATAATGTTTTGAAAGGATCTCCATAGATGTTCGGATCATTCGTTGGATCCCCTAAAACATAAAAATCATGTAAATGAAACCCAAATGCATCCATTAACAATGACTCCACCATCCTTTATTTCAGTAGGCTACTCACTGGTGCAAATCAGCAATGAGATTATGTAAACAAGTGGTCAAAGAATTGACAGGCCACACAGCAGGGGGATTTTTCATTGGAAAAACTTAAAATGTCACTTGACTGCTTCTGTGGCCAGCCAATCAGGCGACAACATGCAGGAAATCTCACTGGGCCACTGGGAACAGTGCTGAGTGGTGTGCAGGAAAATCCCGACATCATCCCCCTCAAAATACCCTTTCCTGTGGGGGATCTGGACCCCATCTAATACAGTTTCTTGGGCCCACTCGAGTCCACATCCCAAACGGCATCTCAATCGGTTCAACCGTTTTTGTAGGACTCAAGAGTTGTTACAGAC
>Ga0209259_1000215_pt1 | contig 16119 bp, 6 predicted proteins | sample WorMetGr2BELIZE1_FD_187417 | JGI IMG/M metagenome (GOLD analysis project Ga0209259, IMG submission 187417) | Marine gutless worms symbiont microbial communities from Max Planck institute for Marine Microbiology, Germany - Inanidrilus... ...
ATATAATGGTCTGCCCTATTCCACAGGGAGACCATAATTAAATGAAGAACCATGTAGTGATGGGCCCCATCCGAGGCCTATCACGGTCACCCGAACAATAGGTTAGTTAGCTAACACTTACCGAGATTGCTAACCTCTATCAATTGATGCTGGTTTATCGTGAGCTATTTTGTACTGACACACTCTGATATACAAGAATAGTAACTAATATTAATGACAAACTCACAAACTAAATCAGAAAATTTATAGCTGATTTCCAGGAGGAAAAATAATCCCAGTAGATTTCCAGGACTGCTAGACACCCTGCTATAGTTGTGCAGAAATTCATTTTGTCGACTAAAATGGCCGTTTTCTCACATTTATTGATGACAGGCAGATGGAACAACGCAATATCTGAATATGTACAACAACAATGCAGCAGTATCAACATGACCCTGGAAAATAACAATCTGCCATTCACTGACAATGTTCAACATCCTTGATGTTGGATGTGCAGTAAGATGCCCTCAACTGAGCACTGCTTCATCACAGTCAAATACTAAAGCTCGTACACTAAAGCTCGTACTGGCCACATACAAACGTGGTGCACAATACTAAAAATTACTTACTGAAACTGAAACAATATCAAGGCCTGGATCTTACAGGCCAAGGCCAGAATTGTTTTCAAGTTGGCAATATGTTGTATGTCATCAGCAGATAGGCTGACTGTCATATGACGGCTGATATCTTCAGCTAAACAAATAACCCAGAAATGTGCATTAAAAATGGAATATTGTTACAATGACTGCAGACTACTAAGTCGCGTTCTAAGCTTAATGACTGTAAATTTGAATTGCTGTTCAGAACTAGTAGGTCAGTTTATTTTAAAGAAAATGTGTTCTGGATTCAAGAAGGTTCTTTACAATAGTTATTACCATAGCCACATGCTGATTTTGACAGTCCCTTAGTTTTTAATTGCCTATAGTTCCTCCTACTAAAAAGCAAATGGCTGTCAAAACTTACGCTGTTAGTAATTATAAGGCAGGTACTGCACATTAAGGCTAAGGCTTGGAATTCTAAAGGCCACAAAATTTACCCTAAAGCCAATCTATCACAATGCCAGGCCTCCAGAGCAGTATATTACTACCACTACTACTAAATCCGTTTAACGGCCTTTTTTCGAGGACAACCTGGGTAAGCTGGCACCAGAAAAGAACCAGTCTGGATTTTACTGGAGCGAGAGAATGAGGTGACAGTGGAATCAGCTGGATCATTTGCACCTCACTCCAGACATAACCATGCCAGTATCTCACCAGTCAGATTTTTACAGGCTTGATGCCCTTTATGCCCCCAAGCAAAGCGTCAAAGCACTGAAGGCAAAAACTCCAACACAGTATTTGTACACAATTGCAACCAGGTTCCCAAGTCTCTTACATTTAAAGACTCCCAAAAGTCCTGGAAAATCACTGTGGTCCATGGAAGTCCTAGAAAATACAGGATGTGGTCTAGGAAGGTACTGGAATAGTGATCCATTTATTTCAAATATGACAATGTTACATTACATTTGGTGCATTACACAGTTCAAGCATTTGGGACTGTTGCTTACTTAAAATACAACAAACAGCATTTTCAGCTGTTAAATACATTTTACTGGATTACACACTTCGCTTGCATGAACTGTTTTTATGCTCTTTGGTGTTAAAGGCTGCTGTTTTTTTTCTAAATTTAAATTTAACAGAGTTACAAAGACGTTCTGGAAAAATAGTTAGGTCCTGAAATTTTGGAAGATTAACAGTTGGAACACATACACATACTGACTGACCAGTCCAAATTGTTCACTAATAAAATGACTTGGAGCTTACGTATGACAATTGTGGCCCTTGATCACAAAACGTGCACACGAGAAATGCATACACTAACTGTAGTGCACACTGCAACGACATTAAAAATAACTGAAACTGAAATCTTGAACGTCATTATCAAAATACTTAGTACGACAATAAAAATCACATAAAATGCGAGCAGCAAGCTAGTGCGTTTGGTCAAAGTAAAATCGGCAACACAGAAAACAAAAGTTATTTGCATCGTAAACGGGATGATTCCAGACAAAACTATGTTTAAAGAGGACTCAAAACTGACACAAATACATTATTGGCTGCTGAAACAGTCTATCACAGTGCAAGAGTAAAATAATAACTGACTGTAACTTGACAATATCATTAGCGATGAATAAACATAAATTACAGATGTAGCTAGAAACCACTGCAGCAATAACGAGGCAATTGGGGATAGCAGACTTCACCCCGGCACGTTCAGTGGCGCCATCTGGCAAGTCACTGAATAATTTCCTACGTCACAGACTCCAAGCCTGTCTGTATTTGGCCCCATTATGCAAAAAAATGACATCATCCACAAAACCGGAAGTTCATAACGTATTGCACTGTCATCAGAGGAGGACTGAGCCACGATAACAGGTAACGTACAGAAAATTTCGTGAAGTACAGGCACGTGGTTTTAGAGACGAGCAAGTGGACAGACATGCGGATCGCAATACTTCGCAGTCCTGCTTGGGGCGAAGTAATAACAACAGTCCGCAGATGTCTGAGTTCTGAAGTCAACTGCCGCAGCACAGCGGATCCTGGCATTCTGACGCCTGCTTGCGACGCATCTTTCGCTCATGACTGGACAGCTGTAGAGCCGCCTGCAACCAACAGTATGTCGTCTCTCTCAGCAAAGGTCAATGTTGGTTTAGACAGTTTTATTTTTGGAAAAACATGAGCCAAAGGTTGCATACAGTTTGTGGAAAGCTGTTCGACTTTCGGTATTTTCCACTGGATGGCATTTTGTCATATATGGTAAATGATCATACCCACGTAGATGGTGTTTTCCATGATCTTGCCTATGGCTTGTCACGGACATACCTATTTATAGACTTCTGTGGTACTGTGGCTGCTCATGGTTTTGCCCACTGCCAGAGGTGCTGGGGTATCTGTCTCATTTTGGCATCAACAGAGTCGAACAGCTTTCTATAGATTATATGCACTGTGGTCCAAAAAGAACGCCACCCTATTATTTCTTGAATAACTCAGTTCAAAAATAAACTGACTTGCTGAAAGCAGGATGTATGCATTGAAGATGGCTGGCACTGATATTGTAGACACTGTTTGGTTGCCACTGGTGAATATACCAGACCATTTTGTGAATCTTAGGACAGCTACAGTAAGCAATTTCTCATCAATGAAAGAAATAAACGTAATTTCATGCTCTGAGAACTTGTCCAGTTGCAGCTGCAAATGCTGAAGATGACTTAGTGCTGTAAAATGAGTTTTTTTTTTAATTTTAGAGGTAAAATGACTACATTTTGCAGGTGGGTTGACAACTTTGTAACCTTCTAGTGTGGAATTTTCTCAGGATTTCATCTTTCAAAAATTACTGACATAGTTCATTTTTGACTGAGCTTTTCACAAAAATAGATTGGCATTTTTAGGACCACGATGTACCTAAGCTTTGCTGTAGTATGCATACCACAAAATACCCTCGGGGAAAAATAAACAGCACACTTTCATCTGAAAAAATTGAAAGAATTATAAAATGTGACAGTGGTAGTCTGGTACCAGTAAAATGCAGACATCTCATTAATCCAACTTAGTAAGTTGGCTGAGGATCAGTAGACAGCCTCAGTTTTATGCAAGATTCACCTAAATAATTCAGTGTCTGGCAGCTTAATACAAACATATTTCAGTTTTGCATTTTACAGCATGACAAATATCTCAGATAAACCTGCAGAGATTTACAAATGCCAAACAAGTAATGGTGAACTGAAAACTCAACAACTTATCACATAAACGTACAAGCAATGAATGTTGTTTATTAGTCTTACATAACAAATGTTTGTGGTCCAAACTCTAACGCGTTGATGAGAAGTGAGAACAACTACTACTATTACTACATTCGTTTAATCCGGGTAAGCCAGCACCAGAAAGGTAAGCCATTCTGGATTTTGCTGCAGCAAGAGATGATGGGGTGGCAGTGGCATCAGCTGGACCATATACAAATCATTTGCACCTTGCTCCAGACAGATTACCATGCCAGCACCTCACCACTCAGTTTTTACAGGCCGGATGCCCTTCCTGCCGCCAACCACCAACGTCAAAGCACTGAAGGCAGTTTGATGAGAAGTGAGAAAGAAGACGTAAATCACCTGAGGCCGAGGAATGTGTGTGCTGACGGCATCGATGCCAAAGTTGACGTGCTCTTCTGCACAGCCGTACGCTAGCGTCGTCAACTTGATGACTGTGTGAAGCGGAAAGTCAATATACGGCAGCTCATCTGTCACAAACACACTAGTACTCAGTCATGCAGCAACCAGCAGAGGAAAGCCACAAATAACAGGCTAACTTTTAACTTCACGGCTGCGACAAATAAAGCAACAGATCCACTACAAGGGACCTAATATTTGTCAGCTACGATATTTGCTGTTTCCAATTCTCAAAAATTTCTACAACCATAACTTACATAAAAACGTGTTCCACCCTGCAATTTGTTCTCGTAATCAGCGTAACAACATGCTACCAGTGTCTAAACTGATTCACCTGGAATTAAATGTTATTCATTGTGACAGTTCACATAGCAGTAAGTGAGTGAGTTGGAGTTTAACGTCCCTTTTCAGCACAAACACGGCTATATCGGAGACGATCACATAGCAGTAGAAACGTTTACAAAATGGGAGAAATCAAAAACTGCATAGTTTTCTGGGGCAGCTTTAGCAGCAGCTGTGTTAGTGAGATAACCCAGATATTACCACAACAGAAAGTCATAAAGTGAATATTGCGTGAAAGTGAAATTACATAAACATATGTAATGAAAGCTCAAGATATTACAATTAATCCAAACATTCTCCTCTGGAGATCTAGCAATACCTGGTGTAACTCTGGAGAAAAGGCTGGTTACGGAAAAACCAAAAGTAGCAGTAGTAATGTCATAATGTGAAAAGGTGGGTACATGACAGTTTGCAGAACCACGGCATCTGCCAATAACAGACGTGACAACGAGCACGTGACGAGAACCTGTGTCGTAGTTAAGGAAGTAAGCAAGCAGACAGCGTGAGATCGCCTGATCACAGACAACAAGGACGTTCTGCTGACGCTCGAGTTCCATCATGACCGGCTCCAGTCGACTCACGACATCCATGTACGACTAGCAGACAGAACACAACACAACACATCAAACCCACGTCTACTACCTGCTGCTACTACCTACTGCTACTGCTGCTGCTGCTGGCACAAGTTCCACATCTCATCATCGTTAATTTCCCACGCTGCACCTGCATTCCTGCACCAGTCACACCACTACCACCAAATGGCTGACACTGGGATCCATTCAGCCTGCAGGAAAGCCCAAGATCGCATGGTCTGGCAATGTATCATCGACATGGCAACACTCCCATCATGGGGCACACCACTGAAGAGACTGATGCATAATGTAATATGTAATGTGCCATTCATGATCAGTGGAGACAGATCTAGCACATTTGTGCTTTGCTTTTAGCAGTGTCACTTGTACTGATAATGTCACAACATCTTGGAAACTAAAACAACATTAAATAGGAACACTCTTATTACAAGAATCCTAATGGTAACATGGAAACAAGTTTTCACTTGTATAGCGAATAAATTAACCTCTCCATAGAGGAAGCGGTAATGATATTTTTCGTTTTGACGTTTTCTGAATTCCTCGGGATACCTGTCACGAAATTCATCGTACGTCAAACCGTCTGCAACACCCTGTCAACAGAAATACAACCAGCAGCTGCTAATGAGGACTACTCCAACGCAACTGTATCTTAAATGCAGTTCAACAACCAAGATTCCAGTTCAGTAAAATTACTATTTTGTTAGCAGTGTTATCAAACGAAAAAGTGACAAATTGAAACCTGTAATTAATAGCAGATTAAAATAAAATCCACTGCACATGCAATCCAGTATAATTCGCAAAGAAAATGATTGAATTTAGTTTATATACTGACGTCTTTAATTCATTAATCATCAAGGCTAACCCACATTCACAGCTGTTGTCATAGGATACAAACATGGTCTGCTATTAGACGAAGTGAAAAAAATCAGAAAAATAGGCATCGTCAAAAAATGACATGCAGGCATTCTGTTCATTAGCAGACATCCATTTAATGGCATCTTTTCCAGGACAACCTGGGTAAGCTGGCACCAGAACGGTAAACCATTCTAGATTTAATGAAGCAGAGATGACAGGACAGTGTAGAAGTGGCATCAGCTGGACCATATGCAAATCATTTGCACCTCACTCCAGACCAGTAACCATGCCAGTACATCATTGCTCATTTTTTACAGGCCAGATGCACTTCCTGAAGCCGTACCAACAATGTCACAGCACTGAAGGCAAGTTCTGTTCACTAGTAGAACAAGAGAATGCACTGACAGCATCAAGTTCGTTGAGAGCCTTCCAATGTTCCTGAGGCACAGAGTTGTTGATGAAAGCTGTTGTGTCAACTGCATGCTCAGCGAGGCTTGTCCACACTCGCAGCTGATTCAGATGCTGTTCTTCAAAGTATCTACCCAGCGCTTCAGAATACTGCACGCAACCACAATAATAAGTATACACACTGTATCTCAAAAACACCGGGACCCCGATACATGTTCAAATAAACCCAACAAATCTGGCATGATATCAATATTTTCAGCACAAAGAATCATCATTTGATCTTCATTAACTGAATGCCTGGACTTCAGAACAGAAAATAAAACAAAAGTACTCTTCATTGTCTTTCATTAACTGGTCTAGTGACCACAAGTAGCCCTGGTCGGATCACGTCTTCCAAAAGCAAATCTCTGGGATTTGTGAAACAGTAAACACAGAAGACAAGCTGAAGTTTTGCTGCAGCAATTACACTGTAAGCAATTGATTGAGTTGAGGTTTTATGTCCCACTTGACACAAAATAGGGTCATTTTGGAGACGTTCTTCCTAACCAATCTCTTGCCACAGTACTGAAAAAAATAAATCTAACACAACAAAAGCACACATACACAAATAAACTATAACACAAAATAATCCCAAAAAGCTAAATCTAACACAGATAAACTGTGACACACAATATAACCACATAAAAGCTAAATCTAACCAACAGACAACTGTTAGGTCTGTTCATATGTGTGTTCATTGCACTGTCACAATTGTTGCACATAATACTGCACAGAAAAGACCTGATAATTTTCCCTCTTACCCTCCAGACAATTGACGGAATGGTTGTCTCATCACACACAGAAGGCTTAATGCAACAGCAAAATGTAAATAAAACGTAAGATGGACTAAAACAGCCAATAAAGCAAATAAAACTACGATTAGAATGTTTTAGAATAAGAGATTAGTAACACTGTGTATTTTGCTGGTAACTCCACTTGTGTAGATCAGTCATATTTCTATATTACAGTGATAACTTAAAATGCTAAACTGGTGCTAAATCATAAGCCAAACCCTAAACACAACAACACTCAACCTACCGCAATCCAACGATGTTATTATGGTAATAATCAGACAACTGCTAAAGTGGCGTATTTTAGATGTATCCAGCACATGTACACACCTGTTGCCCTCGTGCTGACAGAGGACCGCCGCCAGAAATTCTGCCGGCAATGTTACCCTCAGTTTCTCCAGGCTAGACAAAACAGACACACATGCCCACCTTATTACTCTACAGCATAGTGCAAAACATATAGAACAGAAATGTTATTGCACCTTTGCTAATGTGCATTCTCCAGAAGTAATATTTAACCTTGCTGCTGGCGGCGTAGCCGCCTTTAACTTGAGTCTACAGTGTTCTTAATGACTCTTTCCATACACTTGTTGGACGGGATTAAATGTCCAATTCAACAGAACACAAATCAAGGAAGATTATGGAAATATGGAACAGCCTGACAAGTTTTGGAACAAATGTCATACAAAAACACTACAATGCACTTGGTACAGTCCTACATTCTGTTTGCTTAAACAGCATTACAAGACCTTAGTACACTTAAACTTAACCTCTAAACTAAAGTTTGAAACTGAATCTTAATCCATATCATGAAATTCAGTTGTAAACAAATGATCAGCTAACTTTGTTCTTTTAAAACAAATTAATTTTAAACTGATTTCAAAATCTGTTTAACAGCTAAGTTAAGACCAAAATTCAGCTTCAGACTGAGCTTTCAGAATCACTCTCCACTGTCAGTTTACTTCTTAACGACGACATGCTAGTGCGATATATCCTGTCGTCGTGTGTCTGTCTGTCACAAGTCGTGTTCCTCTTGAATTAGAGGGTAAATGGAGCAAAGACACCACTCCTGATGCCAATTAAGGTAATTATTCATTGGACCTCATCCTTTATTCGTCCATTAGCTGACTCCCAAGGGAAGAGACATCACTCCAATCACATCAAGTCTCAAACGACAGTACCTTAAGCCATGGTTCCATGTTAAAATAAAATTATTTTACAGAATTTTAGGGTTTTAGCGGCTAAAATATTTTATTTCATTTCAGACGTGGTTCCGTGCAACACTAAAATTCTTTAAAATAATTTTATTTTAACACGGATCCACGACTTAATATATCAGGATGATGCTGTGGTGACAATGACAACAGTGACATAGACAACAGCTCTTGCTAAATACAAAGTTATAAGATCAACTCCATCACTGACTGCAATAATCAAATTCTACAAACTGGTTCTAACTCTATATTCTTACCCTTGTTAGATAGATAGTCTTCGGCAGAACATGAATATTCATGAGAAAATAAACAGCCCGGCTTTGAATGTGTCCTAGGCGGAAAATAACACAGCATTAGATGAGTCATCAGCAAGTCATACAGGCATCACTCAAGGTCATACCGACCACCTTACACAAAAAACTTGTCAAACAACCAACTTTCTGGCTGTCACTTATTTACAATTTCAAATTCAGGTCTGCTTTTAGCCACGGTTGGCCCACCTTGCCTCATAACATGCATCCATAGCCGAAACATGAACTATTTTCATCCTGTGACCGCGAACTTTGACCTACGACACTGACCTCTGAACGTGACCTAAACAGGGTCAAATATCAAATGTCATTTAGTAATCATTGTTCAGACACACACATTGCTTTGTGCCTTCAGTGCTTTGACACTGTTGGTTGGGCGGCAGGAAAGGCATCCGGCCTGTAAAAAATGGGGGATGGCGGAGGTGTGCATTGCTTAGTCCGGATGGAGTGGCGCCCATCCGGATGGTCGGTGTGTCTGCCTGTTAATCGTCCCTTGCACCATAAAATCCAGTAGTTCTCTTCCGGCACCGGCTCACCCGGGTGGTCCCGGAAAAAGGGCCGTAAAACGGTTGTGGTGTCCAGACACACACACACATGGACCGCTCTAAACTGAGTGGCACATGCACAATATCAATGAATGGCACAGTGCCGCTGAGCAGAACACAGACAAGCAGTCCGACTGCCTATCAAACTCCTTCTACCCAGGCAGCCTGCCTTAACAACCTACAGGCAGAGAAAGATGAAGCTCAGCTCCGGAACAATATAAATATTTATATGTCAAACAGCACTGTAACATAATTCAGCCAACAGTACATTCCCTGCCAATTACTTCGGTAAACATTCCAAGCATGATCACAGCTGCAATCAATGTCTATCAGCCGCAACTACGCAAAATGTCAATTATGAATCCAGCCAAATCAACAACATGGACGACTCTGTGTTATGACCAATATAAAACACATCAGGAGGTTGTGCTGTTAGTAACAAAGTTACACAAGCAATCTTCTCGAACATGAAGTTAAAAAAATCAACTCCATGGGGGATTCATTAACTAGAACTTCTACAATACATCTCGTAACTATAGTCACAGTGATGAAACTTCATAATAACATTTAAAATGCAAAAAAACAAATAAGCAGTACACCAGTAGGCCAATGACAGCTTCATACCATGAATGTTGTTGACAAGGTAGCGTTCGCCTTGGTTGTAGATTTTAATGAACGACAAATTTTTGTCGAGTTCTTCATCGAGCGTGTTGTACTGCTGCTCGTAGACTGCTATTCGACGCTTGAAGTCTTCGACTGCATGATCCTTGTCTGTTGTCAGGTAGTCGGGACTCGACACTTTCACCTCCTGATCAACAACATAAACATAATGAGTCACATTCACATTTCACATGGTTTCAGTCTGATAATAACAAGTGGTCAAAGCAATTTGACATAAGACCACATCGCTACCACACATGGATGGTTCATTCGTATTTGCCAGGTGGCGCCAATGTGCACCCCATACATAGAAAGCCAAAAAATGGTTGCCATGGCAACGTTCCTTAGAATCTCGAAAGCGGCTGTCTTCATTGGATAGCTTGACCTCGAAAACCCACTCCTAGAATCATTGAAAGCCAAAAAGTGGTTGCCATGGCAACGTCCATTAGGTGCAGGGTATCGGCAATATCAGCATTCTGTCGGCCGACCACTCAAACCCCTCTCCATAACCAATTGCCTAGTCGCTATCGTTCACATAAAGCCAGTTAACAGCAATTTTAGTCCTAAAATTGGTTGCCATGGCAACGACCCTTAGACACTTGATCTCGACTATGTCTTCATCGGATGGCTTGACACCGAAAACCCATCCCTAGAATCAAACAGTGTGTCGCTAGCTATCATACAACCAAATTTATTGCCCATAAAGCCAGTTATAGCAAACTGCATCCCAAATTGGTTGCCATGGCAACATCCCACAGCACCGCTGGACCCCCATCTAACACACGATTCCTACGGCCGGCCCATCCGAGCCCACAACCTTAACGGCATCTCTATCGGTTCAGCCGCTTTTGCACGGATGACCACAGAGTGTCCCTATACTTTACAATGGGACGCCCCTTTCCCCCTTCCCATGCGGGATCTGGACCCCATCTAATACATGGTTCCTTGGGCCCACCCGAGTCTTCAACCCAAACAGCATCTCGATCGGTGCAGCCGTTCTTGCAGGGCTCAGTAGTGTGACAGACAGACCGACCGACCACGCTACTCGGTCTGTAGCAATAGGCCACATCTAGCAAGTGCTGCGATGCGGCCTAATAATATTCAGCATTTAACATGCTGTGTGTTGGATAAAAAACCAAGAATCACAGGCACGGCCGGTTCCAGAAGAGAACTTCTGGACTTTATGGTGCAAGGGGAGATTTACAGAGGCAGACACACTGACCATCCAGCTGGGCACCACTCCATCTGGACTAACCAGTGCCCACCTCCACCATCCCCCCATAACATTATACAAATGATGCACGGTTGCAAGTGGAACATTCAAATATGTTGTCCCGAGGTTGACATGTCATCACGAGGGCGTGCTTCATCTGTTTTGTCGTATGACCAACTACGAGCAAGTACAGAATCCAGATGAATAATATATTTACGTTTATGTTTTACCCCCAAAAAACACTGAAATTCCCTATGTGTAACTGTGTAGTTTGGCTACTGCATCACCATCATATTAGTACATATTGCTAGTGGCCATTTTTGGGTTTTCGCTTTCGACCAATTTTCCTTCCCTTTTCTTATTTTAATTCAAGTATTGAGCTATGGACTGAGTTGAGTCCTATTTTCCCTGTTTTTAGACATCTAGCAGGCTAGTAGCGGTGTAAAATTGTGAGAATAGTTGGTACAGCATCTGTTGTAGAATACGTTGCATTCGGCATTGTCATTCGCCAGGTGGCGCTTTAACTGTTACCGCGAGTGCTTGTAGCATTTAATTAGTATTTCTCTCAGCGATAAATAGTTCGTTAATAGATTGTACGTCGTGGCCGTACATTCGCATTCTTGCATTATCCCAATATATACCCATCGCAAATTTGATGTATTAATCCTATTTTCATTTTCAGCTAACTACGGAAATAACCGTGCAACATGTGTAACGCTATGGGAAAATGTTACACATGCAACATGTGCAACGCTATGGAAAAATGTTCCACGGTCAGACGCTCAAGAGTGCAACGTCTGATTATGACCAACGTCACGTGATCGCGTTTCGACCAATCAGCATAGCAGCTCGTAGTTGGTCATACGACAAATCATTATGTTACACTTGAATCAATTTTACTGTCAGCCAGTGACGGAAAGTTTAAAGATATATTTTCAGCCATTCTGATGAGGAACACAGGTGTAACAGATGGATGGACATAAGTGTGATAGCATATATGTTTTAACACAGAAGCATGCATTATACACAAGACATTGTGCACAAAGTGACAAAATGCTGACCAATATGTTGGCTTCGATGATGTTTGGATCTGTACAAAGTGACTCGATAAAAAGGATTCTGATGCCACGCTGCTTCGTCAAGTATTCATAGATCATCTTCCTGCGTGGTCGGTTTGAGTTGGTTGCATCATAAACCTGCAATGAATCACAAATTACAATATATGTGTGATAATGTGTCCTGTCAGTCAGTACACACTGTCACCTTGCAAACTCATAACCTGACATTATAGGCAGGGTAAGTCACTTCTGGCAAAAAAGCAACACACTCTCCTTAAAATGTAGAACAGAAAACTATGAATCCACCTGACTGATTAACTGTTAGTCATTAAATTTTAAAAATTATAAACAAGAGGCCAAGATGTTTGGCAAAAATGGAACGCCATACTCAGATAATTACTATTAAACGAGCAAGCTACATAAACTGCACTGCTATCAGTTCTGCAGCAAATCGCTGAGCATAAGAATTAGACTGCCATCATAAACAGTTAGTCAAAAAAACGTTTAAAAACTGGCAGAGTATCTGTTACACACATAAAAATATGAGTTAAAGTTTGTTACTGGGAGTATTTGTATTTGTAATGATTAATACACAAAAAATCTAATTACTTTAAATCCCATGCAACAACTGAATTACAAATAATGCTACTTTTCAACAGTACTGAAGACCTCAGTTTTAGACAATCTAGAAGCACAGTTCTGACTTTTATCTGCAATCTTGTGGTTAACTATGGTGCTAGTGGACAATGTTAAGAGCAATAAACTCAGCTAAACATACAGCGACTTCGCCGCCGTGATGTAACCAATGACACAAGTCTTTCAACGCTTCTTTAGCACACTGCCTACAATACAGTCATCGCTGTCATCACAAGACTTCCTTACCGCATCACTCGTTCACACATCACACTTCATTTGTTCTCTCGGTTCAACTTACTGCCCAGAAACATTCACCTCCGCAATGACCTGTTATGTGTCAATGTTGATGTTAAACCACTCAATCATCCACACTAGCATTAGTATAACTTCTCACGTTTTGTTCAAGCAGACAAATTTTACATGGTTACAAAAGGGTAGATCAAATCGTTAGGGGTCTTTGTAAAGGAAATTGCAGGACCAGTGAGATTTAGCCAGACTCCCTTCCAGCTGCTGCACTAACAACATCAAACCAGTGACAGATGTGATACAGTTTATTTGTAATTGTAAATAAGAAACGATATTCAGTTAATCCATAACAATTATGTTTTAATTCTGATCATGCGTATAGTTATACACCATCTGATTATGACGAAATAAGACTGATATAAAACTGTTAGAATGACAGATGGTAACACAAAATCGATGGTAACACGGTGCAGACAGACACGACAGACACTAACTCTCTGATAGCGTTGGCCTCAACGTTGTCAGGATGAAAGAACTGGGCACTGTTAGTGTGGGTGAAGTTGGCGACGACTCGTCGACGATACTCTCCCACGTTGAACACTGCAACGCATCAACGTCCAACACGCGTGTCACATCTTACTTCAAGTAGACCGCAAGTGATGACATCAACGCTGTGAACAGCACCACTGCACAGCAACAAACTCACTGTACATTAAGCCAGGCTAGTACTGAGAACAGTGCGAGATTGGTGATTGCTTGCAGGTGTATCATCTTGGTCTTTAACTAGCCACGTATGCCCACTCAGCTTCCTGGCCTCAGTGGGACCGAAAATGACTACCAGTCAAAGTGCAGTGATGCCCTGTGGCTGGGAAGTAAAGGCAGGCATGGCTCATTCCAGTTGTGGATTAAACGTGTGGGTGGCAGGCAAGACTGTGTGATCCCTCGTTAATGTGTGCCTTAAAATCAGTATCATATTTAAAGAACTATACAACAAATGTATGCACTTTGCTGTACTTTGATAACTCAAGCCTCATTAAAACAACATGTTATGCCTGCGATTTCATCATTTAACCGATCGACACATGGCGCGTTAAAAGCTGTGTAATAATAATAATAATAAATGTTTTGTTTGATGGTGGCCAGCTACATACACCCATGCTAGTAATTTCAATCCACACATTCTCTGTATATACAACACACAGTCCATCATACGGCTCACTTTGCACAACAAAAGTGTGTGGTTTTCAGTCAATTCTTTCCAGTCATAAAGACAACAGGTCTGTAACTGCACAGCACTACTGGAGATGTTCCTGATCTTGTTGGAATCAACAGGAATTTTTTTCAAGCTTCATAGAGGTACAACGTAAAAAAACTATCAACTCTCTCAGCACTTTCCACTTTACAACAATGCTCTTTCTATTTCTAGAGTGCAGTACATGCTGATAACAGTATCAAATGCAATACTTGCAAATAATGCTGGCTGCACGACCATAATTATTGTATCTGTACAGATATTCACATATTCACATACAGCAGCCACAAACCTTTTGTCTCAATGCCGATCCAGTTGAAATATCTCGTCAGCTTCTTTGCCATGTATGTTTTCCCGCGAGCAGGAAGCCCCACCATCACTATTACACATGGCGCTATTGCTATGTTTGTGATGCCTGGACACCGTGCTACTCACACACAAACACAGCCTGTCATGTACAATGCTGTCACATACTTCATTATATATGCCTCTAGTTAGCAGACAACGAAAGCACAAGTCCAGGGAATGATTCTAGTGGTTACTGTTTCCATTTTATGGTCATTTTCCAGGTGAACCTCGGTCATCCAGTTCCCCCCTCAGATCCCCCTCCACCACCTGTTCTGCTATTAGTGAAACGTGTCTTTTACGAGCTGGAAGTCCTTCCGGCCACCCAACCATCAGTGTCAAAGCACTGAAGGGAACATAAAGCACTAACCATAACCAGTAGCCTGACCTGGTCTATTCTTCATCCACCACTGAACACCTGATGGAAGGGGCATTGCTCCCTTTATGCTGCCTCTCTCGCCAGAGGGCGTCTACACACAAAAAAAACTGTAGCAGTCACCTAACTAACCAGTTGACCCAAGTTCACCTCAGAATGGCTGTAAAACTGGCAACATACACACACAATAGCTTGTTGAATATTTACTTCCGCCAAGGAGGATATGTATTGTGATCGTCATTGTTTGTTTGTTTGTATGTCTGTCTGTGCAAAAACTTCCAAATGGATTTGCATGAAATTTTCGGGGAAAGTTGGTGCAATGGGCCAATGAACAAATGATTACATTTTGGTGTATCCAAATCTGTATCACGACACTGGTAAGACGTGCCTTGGAGGAGGTATGCACTGTCCCAGTGCTTCTAGTTGTACATGCAGATAAACTACATGTACATTATGCTTCTGTGGCCTGTAACATTTTGAACAGGGTTTGATTCAGGCACCTTTTGGGGAAAATTCCCCCAAAACATTGTAAATGCCCCCAGTTTCAGAAGTTCATATAATAGCCTTTTGACTTCTGTTCAGAAGAAAATCAATTACATGATTCAAATAATGTGATTGATTTTTACCGCGCGACGCTATGCTAGCGCGGTACTAGCTGTCGTCGTGTGTCCGTCCGTCTGTCTGTCCGTCTGTCCGTCTGTCACAAGCCGGTATTGTATCGAAACGGCAACACATAGAATCACGCAAACAACGCCGTACGGTAGCCCAGGGAATCTAGTTTTCTGACGCCAAAAATCTTTTCGAAATTCGAACGGGGTCGCCCCCAAGGGGGGCGCCAAGTGCAGGTGGGGTAGGGTAAAGTCGGCAAATGTCGACAAATAACTCGCCGTATCTCGAAAACGGTACAAGATAGACGCATAGTTTCTATTAAAGTCGAATAGGAAGTCGTATGCGCTCTATCGAATGGTGACATTGCCGATGACCTTGGGTGACCCCTA
>Ga0209259_1000216_pt1 | contig 16113 bp, 6 predicted proteins | sample WorMetGr2BELIZE1_FD_187417 | JGI IMG/M metagenome (GOLD analysis project Ga0209259, IMG submission 187417) | Marine gutless worms symbiont microbial communities from Max Planck institute for Marine Microbiology, Germany - Inanidrilus... ...
GTGATTGTCCGGGAAAGGTCTTGTCCAGAAAAGGTCTTGTCTGGGAAATGTCCTGTCCGGGAAAGTGATTGTCCAGGAAACGCCCGTTACCTTTGCATTTAACTCCCCCGAAGGAGGGGTTCCCCTGGGACAATCTCCGTAAAATTTTCTGTGGATGTCAACGGATGGCCAAGGTACCAAACGGCGGAGGAAAATTGCAGAAAATTTTAACCGGCTGAGTAGGGTGCATGAATGTTACAGACAAACAGACGACAGATGGATGAGCGACAGCATATAGCAAATGTGAAACACGAGTTCACGGTTTAAATCACGTTTGCTAATAATCTTCAAACATCATTAAGCCTTAACTTATCTTCCATTAATCGAAAAAAGCTGCTCTTATCACAAAATACAAATTTAAGACTTGCGCATCAGAAATTTTCACCACTTCATTAGTTACTTCACAACCATAGCATAATTTTCTTTCAAGCTGTGAAATGAGATTAGTAAACTGCAATTATCTACGAAAAAGAAAAACGTGACGAAGTGATCGATACATACAGCCATATGTTCACTGGACTGGACTGGCTGGAAACCAACAAATGAAATCTGCATTGACAGGACTGTTCCTATGCAGTAGACCTTCAACAATACACAAGGCACACCAGTGATAAAACATGTCAAAGACTGTAACTCCAAGAACACTCCGTCAGTTTCTGCGAAAAGTTTCATCAGGTTGACACGAAAACTATATTAATTACTGTAATACAACCAAAAATGCAGGATTTGCACAGCAGTAAGACCATATACTACGTTGAGAAATCTGCTGGTGCACCCAAAGACAGAATCAGCGATGAGGAAAAGCCAGAGGTGGTTTATAAGATACCGTGTAAAAACTGTGAACGTGTCTACGTTGGAGAAACAGGAAGGCCAATAGCAGCAAGAGTAAAAGAACATCGTAAAGAAGTGGACAGTATCACAGGAATCTTCACTGGAGCAGAAAAAACCACGGCAGCCAGTATCTGCAACAGATCTGCAATCAGAGATCATGTTTGCAATAAGAATCATGTGACAGACTGGGCGAATGCCAAAGTGATTGACCGAGAATCAGACAAAGCTGGCAGACTCATAAGGGAGACGATATGGATCAGGAAGACCGACAACATGAATCGAGACGAGGGGAGCTACCAGATTTGCCACGCATGGGACAAGCTTTTACATACAGACGACTGGCACAGGAAGTCAGTCCTGATGAAGGCTTCCGACGTGAAGCCGAAACGTCGATAAACAGTACGTTATTTTTGGTTGTATTAGAGTAGTTAATATAGTACTCCGAAAGTCTAACATTCAGCACATGCCAAGAATAAAGCATTTAGGAAACTGCATCATGGTAAGGTACTGACAGCAGCCACAACGGAAACGCAGACAATCCGTAAACTTACCGTCGAGTAAGCAACGTAAATGCGATGCGAAAATCGTCCAGTCACCATGAGTGCAAGAACATGAAGAGGAATCAAGTTGATAAGAAATACATAGCCTCCCCATGATGACACCTGACACACATCAGTCATAAGCTTGCCACACTATCGACATGAACTAGCTATACTACTAGTTACTATACTACGGCCATTCACCAGACGAACCTGGGTTGGTCAGTTCCTACTTGGTTTTCTTCCTCCACCAGTTCCACAAAAGAACCTTTGCGGATAAGTGGCACAGGTTTGTCCTGTCACCCAACCAACAGTGTCAAAGCACTGAAGGAAACTCAAAGCAGTGACCTCAACCAGTGGTCTGGCCTCGTCCTTTCTTCATCCACCACCAGACTCCTGGAGGAAGAAGTGTTGCTGCCTTTACGCCGGCTCTCCGACGCCAGTACTCTACAAACTCACCAGATACGCCGTGTGACATGATACAATACAGAATGCAAAGTGACGACAGACAGCAAGCAGCATATCATATGAATATTTGTTTTCACAGACACGACAGTTGTATAGTGGTCTCAAAACTATCATGCGATGCAGTCTTGGTCTTGATCGTCATTTAAACTCAAAACTTCTGGTCTTTGTTTTGGAGCACTAAAGCCATCCTTAAATGGGTTGAAAGTACAGCAACTGATGTACATGCATCCCACTGTCAGTCACTTCATGCAATTAAGCAATATCACTAAGCAAACAGTGTGTCTGTTGCATGTTTGGTCATCATGAATTTGTTACTGGCAGTATTATCCATAGGGCAACTGCCGATATTTAAATTACTAGGAGATCGAATTTTCAGTTTTCAGCCTGCTGAAGTGACACAGTGCACCAATCGGTTGGATGCCTGGGATTTAACGGTGCTTTCAACACAAACTAGGGGTATGACTGTGGGACTCCAAAAACTGTAAATTTTACCAAATTTGGGAATGTAAATTGTTACTGGAAGTGTATTCGTTGCATTATTCTTGATGGTTTCATATAATTACTGTGGTTGGATTCGCTTAACAAGTGCAGAAATTATAGAGTTTTACCTTTGTGAGTGAGTGCACTCTCAAAACTTTCCGGGGACACCTTGTGGACATGCAGAAAAGGTATGGACATCCTCTAGCATCAGTATAGTGAGGCTCAGACTGTGCACACTAGATGGGATGAAAGTGTGATGTTTTCGTGTTCTACAGATTTGAATGGTAAAGTCTTGTGAAAATGGTATCGCAACTAAGCCAGGAAAATGCAAGCAACTCTTTGATGGCATTGGATACGGGAAGGTTTGTAGCGATGCATGCATTTTCTACTTCTGCTCTTCACAGCCAGATGGTGCTATCAAAAAATTCTAAATTTCAAAATACAGTGAAATTAGGGTTTCTCACCCTACAGGCATGATGTGATGAATGGATCAAGGAAATTTGTTGTGAAAGAGCATACAACATGTTCACTCTTGCATGTCAAATTTCCCTGGTTGGTGAAGGCTGTGGATGCTACGGAGATGGATGGTATGGAGACGGTGCAGGTAACACTGTTGAGGAGAACTCTAGCGTCTTCTCCCTAATCCGTATGTGCTAGTTGCTGCCAGTAAGGGCATGCTGGCAGGCAGTAAAACTTTGCACCAACAAATTCCTCCAGTTCTTAACTGGGGGTGCCGGCTAACACAGGTTGCCTTGTATAATGGCTGTAAACTTGCTGTACTAGTAGTGATGAACAAGGCCAGCATCCGCTGACAGGACAGCGCGCCGCCAACTTCAGGCTACTGGCCAACCAGTGAGCCGAACGCAGGCTAGTGACGCAATGACGTCACGGCTGCCGCGCTATCAGGCGAAGTGTGTGCAACGCAGGTGCTTCCAATGCGGGTTGGTCCCTTTACGTTCAGATATCAAGGGAACGGAGCTACCCCATGCCAATATATTGATACTACTCAAAAGGCAATTGATTGCGCTACAACTTTGCGGCTGACATTTTTATATAATGAAACTTTGCAGCAGACTTTTCAGCCTGTATTGTGGAAATTGTCCAAAAGACGACAAATTTAGGTACTTTATCCCCATTTTGAGGACGTTAGGGGCAGCGTAGAACCTAGGTTGATGGCTCATTGGAAAGCCGTGTCGAGTTCTTGCTAAGTGTAATTGGACTTCTTTTTCTATCTCTTACGGTTCTGCCGCTACAAGCAAAAACGCTGATATCAGGAGGGGGTAGGTCAGTTCAAGCCAAGATTTCAGGGGGAAGGGGTCGTCCCTGAGGAATATTTTTAGGTTCTACAAAACTAGATACATTTTGCTATCCGATAGTGCAAACTGCACCGTGCTACGTGCCGTCAGTTTGACACAATACCGGCGTGTGACGGACGGACAGACAGACAAAAGGAATTGCCGTAGCTAGTACAGCGCTTGCGTGCTGTAAAAAGTGTGGGGCATGAGAGCCAGAAAAAATCAAACTTTTGTCAAATTTGCGGTTTCTCACTCTGCAGAGGCAACGTGACGCACAAGTCGAGGTGTCAAGGTCATATTCGGCACAGAAGAGCACACTATTGGTTCACTCTTGCATGCCAAATTTCCCTCAGATTTGCAAAGACGTGTTGGTATTGGAGCTCCCAAAATTTCAAAATTAAGATGATGGAAAATATGTAGACATCGTGCCAGCACTGCAATGTCATCTCAGTGTCACTTATAATTTTTAGTCTAGTTTTTCAATGTATACAAGAAGTAAATATAATACAAATGTAATTATCTGATTATCCTGCAAAGAAACTGTATTTATGCTAAATTTGTTAACTGCACAATTTCCACAGCAGGTCTGTTAATAGATGCAGTACAACACGAATATGTGAAATGTACAGAAAATATGTGCAAAGTTGTCAATATGGACATCAGAGGTATGAGGTAATGTCTACAATAACAGAAAAGTCAGAATACAACAGAGTCTCAGTTATTGTTAAACTGCATAAGGATTGCTTACCATGTAGAAATATGCAAGAGCGCAGAGGACAGACCAAAACAGGGAGCCAGTTTTTACGGATTTGATCCACATCGCATATGTTAAAAGCATGCAGAATATGGCAATGCCTTCATTATCATATGAGCCAGCAACCGAACGTGAAATATAACCGGGAACCACAGCAATCATTGCAGCCGCAACAAGGCCAGCACCGGCGTCCTGTGAACACAATGGTTGGCTCAAACTTCCTGATCGGTGACAGAATGACTATCAAAGGAAACTAAACTAGCCTTTTCACAAACAGCAACAATGTACAATGCCGTGGTACCATGCTACTGCTGCCACCAACTGCCGTTATGAAAGCGTTAACGAAGGCAATTAACATAAATGGAAATGAAGCTGAACACGACAGAATTCCATTATTCACCAGCAAATTACTACTGTGGTACATAAGTAATGACAAAGAATACAACCAGATTATGCAACAACTAGCGGCTACGCTACATGGTTCACGGCCGGGGGTGCAATCTGCATCACTCATTATGACGTCATTGATGACGTCATAACTCAGAAACTATAACAGATAGAGAAAAACGGAGACCACCTCGCCCCATGAAATCCTTTGAGCTAGCCAATGGTGAAAACCGCATCGCTCTATGACAACTTTTGCAAAACCGGAAATTACGTCATTGATGACGTCATAATTTGGGTTCAAGACGGAAATTGCAAAAAATGGCTCGAGAGAATTTTAGTATTGGTGTGTTCTACAATATAAGCAAAAAATCAGGACAATGCGATCAAAACTGTAGGACGAGATAGTTTTTTGAGCCCCAAAACCCCTAAAATACAAGTTTTTTAGGGGTCACCCAGCCTCCAGAGGTCGCACAGCCCCTATATTCTAGGGGACACAACTAGACCCAGACATATAACGTGTCCTAGTTTGATCGAAATCGGATCAAAGACGGCTGAGAAAAACTCTGCACAAACAAACAGACAAACAGACAGACAGACAGACACTACGAAAATAATGGTCACTTGGCCGTGAACCATGAAATCCACTTATTATAAACCTATCTTGACACAAAACATACTGAGTTTTTTCTAACAGCAAAAACTGCATGTTATTCAAAACAATGATAACATTTATTAGTATTACTTAACTAACTAGACTACCCACTGCAAGGCATCGTGCCAATGCACTCTCCTTCCATTCCACCACAAACAGTTTTTGGTCTTACACACATATACCTGGGATTGGTTCTAGCGAACTGAACTGGGCACATTATGCTAAGACCTGTCCCTTCAGCAAAAATAGCCTATGGCACTGCTGCTAACCTACCACCCATTGCAACAAATCACGAGACCTTGAAACCTACCGAGAAGCTCCATCTTCATCGTAAGCTCTGCCCAGCATTACAGATTACAGCATCTGGGAAATTAATTGCATAGATAATTAAAACTCATGTAAGACACAAGTCATAGTCCAAACTACAGCTAAGAGGCAGCAGGTTTACAGAACATCCTTATCCACAGCAAATTAGCCTTAAGCTTGGACATTAACTGCACAGCAACACGGAGTTTCATGGTAAATGAGAATGTATTTCTCTCAAATGCATGCCAAGCCTTACAAAGTATGAACAGCTACATGACTGGAAGACAGACAGACATACACCCATTTAATGGCTTCTTTTCCAGGACAACCTGTCTAAGCAGGCACCAGAAGGTTAAGGTTAAACCTATCTGAATTTTAATGCAGCAAGAGATGATGAGATGGTAATGGCATCAAGTGGACCATATGCAAATCATATGCACCTTTCAACCTTGCTTCAGACAGATAACCATGCCAGCACCTCATCACTCAATTTTTTACAGGCCAGATGCTCTTCCTGCTGCCCAACAAACAGTGTCAAAGCAACGAAGGCAAAAAGCTACATAATTGTAAATACATGAAAATAAATTTCATACGAATTAAACCCATTATTTTATTTTGTACATCATGCATGTACCTTCAGCTCCTTTGTTAACTGATATGTAACAAGAACTGTCAAGCTGGAGAAAAGTGGAGCCAAGAAAACACAGACATCTCGAATATGAACAGTAATGTTGACCAGATGGAGAATATGGTAAAACAATGCAGATGTTACCATCAAACCTGACCATAAAACACATTCAAAGGTTACAGCCTCCTTGCAATAAACTAAAAAAGTCAACAGGAACTATTTTAAACACTCAATCATCAATTCTGGCAAAAACAAACGTACAAATGATTAGAAGTGAAAAGCACAGTAACCGAACAGAAACATATTACACTACTGCATATTGTTGCAGTATTTTAATAGCCACCACATCATCTTCAACAGACAACATCCAAGCAATGATGAGTGCCTGAGGATAACAGGGAAGATGTCAGAACTGTTCTGTGCAGTACTGTGTACCACAATTGCACACAATGACACACAAACACACACACACACACCTATGAACAGTTCTGATGGTGTTGGTTCAGGTTTTTGTGAGCTTCTTGCATATTTTCATTAACTAAGTCTAGGTTGAGGGAGGCTGTATAGCAGTTGTGTGCGAAGTAGTACACGGAAGTGAGACCTGGCCTGTCAGGAAAGAAAATGCGGTGGCACATCAGTGAGCAAAGATGAAAATGGTCAGATGGATTGTAGGGTAAATTATTGGGTAAATAATTAATTCCGTACATCTCTAACTAATTCGCGCGAGAGCCGCAATGTGCGCGGGCTGCGGGTAACTTCCGCTGTCTTTTGTACTCAGTCGCCGTTGATGTCGGACGTGGACTGCGTGGATCAAGAAAAGGTGAATATACGGCATAATTGTCAAACTGGATTGATGATTTCCCAGTAGGGGGTCGTCTTAGAAGCTTTGCACCCCGCGTGCCCTATTCTACCCGTGACTCTTGAGATAGCTAGCCGTGGAAGTTAAATAGCTTGCTCTAGGCAGTGCGGCAACTGTTCGTGCCGCATTGGTTAAGTCATCGTTACGTCTTAGACTAATACCAAGACACTTCCTAAACACTAATAGGAAGGAAGAACTCACGAGTAAACTAGACTATAGCATTTAATAGTATCAGAACAATCACGTCCGTTACAAATAGACCGTAACAAGTTGGCGCCTAACGTGGTCAGCTTTAAAACTAAGGTTTGACCCCATAATAATTTTCTACGATATTATGTGTTGATTGCTGAGCACATATGGCTGAAGACAGGGATACCGGTATTTCTGAGAGTATGTTTACTAATGATTTGACTGCTGACGATAGTATTGCTCATGTTGATGTTACTCCTACTATCACCATTGTACCCGAGACCGCGCCTAGTACCACTGAGGTTGATGCTTTTTCTCCTGTGCATACGGGGGGACTCCCTGATTTTTCCATGAGAGGGAACCAGGCCCCCACGGACGTCGCCACGGCGGCAAGGGCACCATTGCAAACCGAAAACGTGTTACCATTGCGCAGTGCGGCAGGTACGGTAAGAGGCGGCATGGTTGGTGCCGCATATGACCCGACATTTACGGACGTTCACATAGGCCTAGGCGCGCGACCGAGACAGCCATCGCGTATTGTTTCTGCGATTGACCAAACTTCCCGTACGTTGCCACGCAAGCCGTGGGCAGATTTACAGGCTGCCCTGGATTCATCGGACGATGATAGCGCACATGCTGATTCTAGCACTCGTCAGTGGCTTGAAAGCGAAGTGAAGCGACTAAAATATAAGTATTACGTTGCTAAAGGTAAAGCACTAGCTAGGCAGCGTCATGAGAGTGAACGCTCAGCTGTGCCTGATAAAGGGAGTAATTCCGGGCTTCAAACCGTTAGGGCCTCTGCGCCGAGGACGGCGTGCAAAACAGGAGGAGAAGGAGAAGAAATACAGGTGGAAAATACTGCTGGTGGTAACAGTAATGTTGTGCGTGATCAGGTTGCCCCGGGTGTGGGACCAACCTGTCCCCCAAGATCGGGCTGTAATGCGGTTGACTCTGTTTCCGGCAATACTGGCCCTGCGGGAAGACGGGTCCCCACAAGGGTACAAAAACCTGATGTTACTTCCGCAGGCGTGCGCGAGGCCGCCGCGGGAGGGGTTTCTGTTGTCAGCAGTGCGGCACCTGGCCTTCAGCCCCTTCCTGTTAATGTTCAACCGTTGAAGCCGCTTAAGTTGGAGAAGTTTGATGGAACTTCTGTTCCACTTGAAACCTTTCTGGCGAAGCTGGAGAACGCGGCAGTTTACAATTTATGGCGTGAGCGGGATAAACTTGTGTTCCTTCGTGATGCTTTGACGGGGAATGCGGGCCAAGTCCTATGGGAATTGCCCCAAGACGCCACGTCGGATGACATAATCACTCTGCTTCGTACACGTTTCGGTAATGCATTCCAGGTAGAGCGTTTCCGCGCTGAGTTACAGACTCGTCGTCGCCAACCTGGCGAGACCATTCAGACTGTGTATAACGATATTCGTCGTTTGCTATCACTTGCGTACCCCAAAGAGAAAGGTGAAATGTACGAATCTATAGGGCGAGACGCATTTTTGGCAGCATTAGACGATCCTCAGTTGCGCATAAGGGCGCTTGACAGATGCCCGAAATCCTTGGACGAGACCCTGTCCATGGTTATACAGATGGACGTTCGCTCGCGTGTGTTAAACCCCTCCAATTCGGGTGAGGGGAGTGCTAAGACGAAGCAGGTGCGATTGGTGTCAGGTACAGAGACGGAAGCGGATCGGCGCATTAAACAGCTGGAAGAGTCACTACAGAAACAGACAGACGAGATTAAAAAGCTGAGGCAGCAAGCATCTCGCCCTAACAATAATTTCCGCGGCGGCCACGGTCGCCAAGGGGATGAGTTATACAGGCACGAGGCAGGTAACCAGCCAGTAGGTGTACAAACTGCCTATCCTACTAATCCGTGTGTAAATCCAGCCTATGTTCCAGCTGGAGTGCCCTACGCGGGTGGCTATTGCTATCAAGATCCGCCGGATCAGAACTTGATAAGTGGAGGCCAGATGCCACACATGACCAGGTACCCTTATCTTGGCCCACAGTATGTTGTCAACAATTCTGTCCCGATGTCGGCTCAGCTGCCGGCCGACCGACCTCAGTCGGCCAGGCAGGGCGGCAATCGAGCTGCCACGTGGCAGCAGTCAGCTCAGCCGCAGAGACAGGGTGATCAGTCGTATAATGTACGCGAGAGCGGCGGGTATCCACGCGGCGGGCGTGGCCGGCGCTCTTATGATAACCGGCGCTCGTCACGTGATGAGTGCTGGCGATGTGGCCAGCGTGGCCATTACCGTAGCGAGTGCCCCGTGCCTGCGTATACGTTGAATCAGGTAGGTCACGGTGATAATGTTAATGACAGTCAGAGATTGAACACGCAGATGGATGACCATAATGTGAACTTGCTGTCTTGCCGTAACGAGGCTGAAACTTATATTGACATTAATCTTAAAGGTCGCACCGTCCAGGCACTTTTAGATACAGGGAGCGACCTGAGCATTTGCCCTTTCCGGCTGTGTAAAAGTGCTAAAATCACACCAGTAACCATGGAACTGTATGCTGCTAATGAGACTCCTGTGAAGGTTCTAGGTCAAACTCGCATTTATTTTTCAGTGAGTGACCTTAACTCCTACGCAGATGTCCTAGTTTCAGACCAAATTGACGAACTCTTGCTTGGTTTCGATTACATGAAGCGAAATAATTGTTCTTGGGTATTTGACACCGATCGCTTCATTATACATGGTCGCTCTGTACCGTTACGAACTCGCCAAAATAAGGCTAAGGGTGTGCGCCGATGTTTTGTCAGAGAACCGGTTGTTATTCCTCCAGATACTGCGATTAACGTGCCGGTGCGATTGCCATTTCATAATTTGCGAGAGCCAGTGGCAGACTGGGTTGTTGAGAACAAGCAGGTCCGCCCTGGTGTCTTAACGGCCCGTACACTGCTGCCACACAATTCTGACTATGCGGCCATTGCAGTTTTGAACATGTCTGGCGTCCAACAAGCGTTAAAATCCGGTCTAGAAATAGGACGCGCACGCATTTGTCCGCGTAAATTAATTGCCGAGTTTGACTGTGTGAATAGTTGTGATACTGAATGTGTGGCGAATGATGGGTGTGATGAGGCTGTGGTGACAGTTGTTGATCGTGATAGTGATGTCACGTCGGTGAAGTTCGCCAATACCGAGGGCAACGAGAGTTTCCATGAAACGGCGCTGCGGCAACAGCCGGTGCCGCCTAGAGCGAACAGTGCCTCTGGCGGGCAGGATCCCTCTGCGGCCAGAGAGTGTGCGTGTGTGCAAACTTGCGCTGCCTGTCGGTGCACGCTAGTTAGCGGCGAGCGGGGTAGGCCAGCTAGTTGTCGCGAGCCAAGACAGACTATTGGCCCGGGGTGCGGCATTAATAATGCCGGTATCCCAAGCGCGGTGTATGTTAGTAGGGCGGTAGGCGAAGACGCTATACAACAGACAGAAGGGGACCGTAGGACGGCTGATTCAGTGGACGGCGTACGCGAGTACGTTGGTGCTGATATCGGCGGTCGCCTGCTTGGCGGCCAGCGTGTGCAAGCTGCTGCTGCGGCTCGGCCGTGCGATGGTGTGTCCGACAGGCGGCCGGCGGAGCGAGCCACGCTGTCTACTGACGGAGTGAGCGTCTCTGCGGCATCACTGAAGCTGGGTGCCAGCGACCCGGAGCTAAGGCCGCGCCCTACTGCGGCACAGTCCGCGAGGTCTGTTGTCAAAGCGGCACCAGTCGCCAACGGAGAGGATTATTATCCTTTGATATCTGTTAACTCTACTGTTAACTCTAATAGTGCACCTTTTGTACCCGATGAGAGTTGTGCGGTGAGTGTGTGTGATGTTGACAACGTAGCTAGTCATGTTTCTGCTAACGTAGGCATTGAGCCTGCTGTTAAGCGGCTCTATACCTTGCATGCCTCCTTCCCTTCCGATACATCGCACATCCAGCCAGTGATAGATATGCTACCTGACTGCTTGAGCCCGGAGCAAAGGGTTAAGGCCATTGAGCTAATTAAGAGCAATGCTGATATTTTCTCCCGTCATGAGTTTGACGTCGGATGCACGGACTTGATGACAGCGAGCATTGAAACCGGAAACAGTAGGCCTATAGCTGAACCGTTGAGACGGCACGCCAGAGGTCACTTAGACATTATCGATGAGACAATAGATAGGATGGAAGCAGCTGGGATAATCTCAAAGTGCAGTTCACCGTGGTCTTTTAACTTAGTTGTTGTGAGCCGATATGATGATCAGGGGAAGCCTACCACTCCCCGCATCACCATAGACTACCGGAAGCTGAACGCTATCACATATAAAGACCGGTACCCACTGCCTAACATCAAGGATTGCTTGCAGAGTCTCAGTAATGTGTCATGGTTATCATCTATGGACATAAGTTCCGCCTTCTACCAGGTCCCTATCCGCGATCAGGACAAGGACAAGACTGCCTTCCTGACTCGTAAGGGGCAGTACCGTCTCGAGCGTATGGGTATGGGGTTGACTAACAGCCCAGCTCACTTTGCACGCCTTATGTGTTGTCTTTTAAGAGGCTTAAAGTGTTGCCTAGCCTTTTTGGATGACACTCTATGTTTTAGTACGACTTTTGATGATCACTTGTCAGATTTGCAGCAGATGTTTGACCGTTTTAGAGCGGCTAATCTCAAATTGAAACCAAAAAAATGCAAGTTGTTTCAAACTGAAACTGACTTTTTAGGCCACCATGTGTCTCGGTCTGGCCTGGCACCCCAACAAGCCAAAGTGGCCTGCGTTCAAAATTGGCCTTTTCCGACCAATATTACTGAACTGAGGGCCTACCTGGGCTTATGTAGCTACTACCGCTCATATATCAAGGGCTTTGCTGCCATTGCTGAGCCCTTGACTGAATGCTTACGGAGGGGGGTGGCCCTCGAAAAAACACCGCGCCGAGTCGAAGCGTTCGAGAAACTGAAGGCAAGTCTCCCGAGTGTCGGTACGTGATTGATACAGACGCTAGTAACCATAGTGCTGGTGCAGTATGCCAGCAATGGCAAGACGGGAAATTGCGGGTGATTGAGTACGCGAGTCGGGCGTTCAGCCGTGCTGAGCGTAGCTACTGTTCGACTAGGCGCGAGATGTCAGCTTTAATATTCGCGTTACGTCAGTTTCGGCCGTATCTCTTGTGCCGTGAATTTGACATTCGTGTGGATAATCAGGCGTTGTCATTCTTTCAGCGACTCAAAAATCCAGGGGCGCAGGCGGCACGTTATCTTGATTTTTTGGCTGATTTCCAATACAAGATTATTTTTCGCCGGGGTGCCTCCAGCGGAAACGCAGATGGATTAAGTCGATTCCCGCCGTGTAGTGTCAAAGACGGGGAGCCGTGCGATCAGTGTCTGAAGCGAGTTATTGGGAAGCATCAGGTTAATGCCGTTCAGACGCGTGCGCGCGTTAAGGCTGACGCCGCGCAGCAATCAGCTGATCCGACCGACCCGGCCGCGACGGTTAACGGACCTCCTCTCAGCGATACCGCAACGGCGGCGGACCAGAAGTCGACCCAGTCGGCCGGCGATAATTACTCGACGCCGCGCAAGCGCCGTAAAATAACCCGCCGCGGACCGACGCTTCAGTCAATTGCTCCCAAAGCGTGGGAATATGGTGCCTTGAATTGGACAGATAAGTCACTACGACAAGCGCAGTTAACTGACCCCAATATTGGGCCAGCCATTTCGTGGATAGAAACAAATGAGCGACCCATTTGGTCAGCAATCGAAGCAAAATCACCCATGCTTAGAGCATTGTGGACCCAGTTTGCGTCCTTGCATCTGATTAACGGTGTTTTGTTTCGCGAATTTTACGACCACAAGGGCGAGGTTCAGCATAATCAGTTAGTTCTGCCGCGCGAGATGCGTGTGCCGTTTCTCGAGTTGATTCATAATGACATTTCGGGTCATTTGAAACTTGCTAAATGCATTCCTCAAATCATGCGACGTGCCTGGTGGTATGGGTGGCGAGCCGACCTGAATTTGTTCATCAGGACTTGTGCGAAATGTGAAAGTTTCCATAGAGGTAAGGTGCCCCGTCAGCACCTCATGAAGTCAACTCATGCTGGTTTTCCTTGGGAGAAGGTCTGTATAGATCTTCAAGGTCCCTTTCCGGAAAGCAATGGCCACAAGTTTATCTTAACGGCCTTGTGTAATTTTTCTAAATTTGGTGTATGTGTGGCTCTGCGAAACAAGGAAGCCTCGACAGTGGCAAAGGCTTTGGTCGAGCACGTTTTCTTGCGCTTCGGATTATGCCACACTATATTATCAGATCTAGGCAAGGAATTTGAATGTGAGTTATTGAACGAACTTTCGGCAGTCTTGGGAGTAACTAAACTCCGCACGACAAGCTTTACGCCTTCGGCGAATGGTGCCGTAGAGAACTGGCACAAGTTGATTAATGCCATGTTCGCAAAATGTGTGCGGCAAGACCAACGAGATTGGGCGGATTGGTTGCAATATGTGGCGTTCGCTTATAATGCCGCGGAGCACTCTGCTACCAAATTTTCGCCATTTTATATTTTTACCGGTCGTACGCCGATCTGGACGGTTGATTTACTACTTCCGCAAACGGTCGATGGTGAACGGAATGTGCCGGAGTATGTGCGTAATGTAACGCATAAACTTCACTGCGTTTTTGATTTGGTGCGCGAAAATCTGAATCAGGCGTGGCTAAACTCTAGTCGATGGTACAATAAAAAAACGCACCCGAAGTCGTTCGAACCTGGTGACCGAGTTCGCGTCTACTACCCTCGTAGGTACAAGGGGAAGACCCCCAAGTGGCAAAATTTTTTCGCCACTGAAGCGGTAGTGGCTAAGAAAATAAATGATGCCACTTACATTGTTTCTGCCAAGGGGTGGAAATCTCCCCGACTCATCCACGTTGATAAATTAAAACCCATTGTACAGTTTCAGTAGTTTCAGGCGGTGTATGTTTGTTTTAGCATGTACAGTTACCCACGGCTGTGTCCGCGACGTGTGGCGGATGGTGGAGTCTGTGACTACGTGGCGAGGAGCGATAATTCTTTTCGTCGCCACGTGATAGTGCACCATGCAGAGCGATGGTCAATCAATCGGCATGGCGGCTACGAGACGTTTCATCGCATGAGCCCGCGGGAGGCTTTGGAGTACAGAGTCGCCTTGGCCAACAGGCAGGGCGGCCGTGGACGCTTCCGGCGAATGCTGATGAACGAGGTCCGGGATCGTCCGGATGTATCAGTACCGCCACCGCCTCCACTGCCCCGTTATTGTCGCCCGCAGACGACGACAGCGAATCGTGTGGACGAGCCACCACCGAAGCACCGCTGCCGCTGGGCGCAATCGGCTACTGTTGACGGGGACACACTGCCGCCTCCGACTATCAACGTCGCCGCTGGCGGCATGGCTGCAACAGGTGGCCATGGTTCGGCCGTTGGAGCGGCCGGTCCAGTTGTGGACGACAGCAACGAAGACATCGCATGTCTGCCATCTACACCACCGCCAAACGTACTTCGCGACAGAGAATTTATACCCGGCGAGTATAAACGGGTCAACACTGTGAGAGTATCGTCTTTGTTAGACGGAGAGATAAGTGAGATGGATAGGCAATTAGAGGGTACTCTGTTTGACATTGATAATGATATGTATGATGTTGAATATGCTGATTTGCACGAACCGATAGTTCACAATCGCTCACACGTGCGTCACGTAACCTTTCACGTTTCCACCGATGAGAGTGACCTTGAGGGTGTCGACCCTAATGTTGTAGTACCCCCACCGGCAAAGCAGTCAAGCACCGAATGGGAACCATCTGCAGTGAAGCTAGTTGATCCCATTGAGCAGGAGGGTCTAATGGTGGGAGCTCCACCCGGTCTCACCCATTCCCGGGTTGGGCGACGTGGACGTGGCTGCGGTCGTGACCTATTACGTCGACAGATATATGACCTGCCTCGTAGTGGGTCCCCAAACGGCCCAAACGGTGTTCGTGGGACTGATATAATGTGTCCTGACATCTCGCACAGAAGGGCGGCGGAATCCCAGCCACCATTAAATTTGGAGGAGGTTTACATTCCACCTGCCCCATTCAAGGATATAGAGGTGCAAACAGAGATGCGAGAAACTCCTGTGGAAGTCGCCTGTCAAACTGAGCAGCCAGTTAGTGAGGTGGCAGTACAAGCCACGATGACAGCTGATGTGAGGAATGTAAAGCTGCAGTGCACCCTGCATAATGAGAGGAAGTCGAGGGGCACTCAAGCCGCATATTGGCCCCGACCTTGGTTAAGAGAGCCGGAGACTGACCTGTTGTCTCTAGCCCGCCACACATCACAGATATCATTTGATGCTAAAGACCAACCTATTACTCGAGTGGCTGATAAAGTCTCTTCTGCTGTCCATGAAGGGGACGTTTCACGTAGGCGCACGATCAGTCTGATGGTTCAGTACGGTGGGTATCTACTTAGAGAGGCCTCACAGTATTTGTTACACCAATGCACCCTTCGTTTCGGGGATCGGGCTGACGTCACGGAGCGAGATGTATGTAAGTTCGTAACGGATGAACTGGCCGTATGGGCGAAGCGCCCTGACATGACCAACGTGATCGTACTTGATTATGATGAGGGCGACAGGGACCAGCCATGGCTACGCTGACACCCTGTCAATACTATTCCGTGGCTAGACCTGTCCACGTTACTTGTCCTGGGAACATTAATT
>Ga0209259_1000218_pt1 | contig 15977 bp, 9 predicted proteins | sample WorMetGr2BELIZE1_FD_187417 | JGI IMG/M metagenome (GOLD analysis project Ga0209259, IMG submission 187417) | Marine gutless worms symbiont microbial communities from Max Planck institute for Marine Microbiology, Germany - Inanidrilus... ...
GCCAAGAGGATTCGGATGAGTTGGTCGAGTCCGGCGCGCTCGATCACCTTCGCGTCTGCACCGGATGTCGCCTGGGATGCCATGACTTCCCCTTTTCCCGGCAGAAAGCCGGGGGCAATATTGTTGCGCAAATGCTGCACTGCGTAAACGTCGAATTGGGAATGTCTCCAACGCCCAAAGCGCATGGCAGGTGGCGGCTAGCCTATGTGTTTGGGCAAATGAACCGCCGCGAAACCGTCGCGCGACGCGCCGGAAACGCCCCTCGTTTTGGCGGCGCATCATTTTCCTGTCGAACCTTGGCGCCAGTTGTCCTACGATCCGGCCCACACCGTGGCCGCGGGGGGAACCGGGGGCCGTAGGACCACACCCAGGGGAAGATCGAAATGTCCATCGACCGACGAGGGGAGATCGAAACGCCTGCCCGCAACATGGGCTGGCGTAGCGGTCGGCCCGTCGCCTTCGCCAAGGCGAAGAGCTGAGTGTTCCCGCTCGCCATGTGCCGCCGCTTGCGTCATGATCCCGCCGCCGAAAATACCGCACCGGAGCGCGCGACGCTCCGCTGGGGCCGTGCGGTACGCGGCTCGATCCTATCCTGGCTTTGCCGCCGGGCCGGGCCGTTCTCGCGGGGGAACTCCGTTTAAGGAATGAAAGATCAATGAAACAAGAGCGACTCGAAGCCGCGATCGACCGAATTCTCAATGCAGACTACGGCGACCCCTTCTCCATTCTCGGCATGCACGTCGAAGGCAAGGGGCGCGCCCATCATCTGGTGGTGCGGGCGCTGCAGCCTGGAGCGGAAAAGGTTGCCGTCGTCGATATCAAGGCGCGCAAGGAAGTGGCCGAGCTTCCGCGCATCCGCGACGAAGGTGTCTTCGCCGGAGTGGTCGAGGGTCGTATGGAGCCGTTCGCGTATCGGCTGCGGGTGACACCCGAGGGCGGCGGCGAGCCATACGATTGTGAGGACCCCTACCGGTTCGGCGCGGTGCTCGGCGAACTCGACGTTCACCTGTTGAGCGAAGGCAATCACCTCCGCGCCTTCGACAAGATGGGCGCCCACGTCACGACGATGGACGGCGTCAAGGGCACGTCGTTCGCCGTCTGGGCTCCGAACGCCCGCAAGGTCAGCGTCGTCGGCGATTTCAACGGCTGGGACGGCCGCATCCATGCCATGCGCAACCGCCAGGAATGCGGCGTCTGGGAAATCTTCGTTCCCGGCGTCGGCCCGGGCGCCATCTACAAATACGAAATCCGCGCCCGCTTCGGCGAACTGATGGCGAACAAGGCCGACCCCTTCGCCTTCGAGGCCGAGCTGCCACCCAACACCGGCTCCAAGGTCACCGATCCCAAGAAGTACACGTGGAAAGACAAGGCCTGGATGAAACGTCGCGGGCACCTTCATGATCGCGACGCCCCTGTGTCGGTCTACGAGGTCCATCTCGGTTCCTGGAAGTGCGTCCCCGAGGACGGTAACCGGTTCCTGAATTACCGCGAGTTGGCCGAACAACTCGTCCCCTATGTCCAGGATCTCGGGTTCACGCACATCGAACTGATGCCGATCCACGAGCATCCGTTCGACGGTTCGTGGGGCTACCAGCCGACCGGCATGTTCGCGCCGACCAGCCGCTACGGCACCCCGGCCGACTTCAAGTACTTCATCGACTGCTGCCATCAGGCCGGCCTCGGGGTGCTGATCGACTGGGTCGCCGGGCACTTCCCGGGCGACGCCCACGGCCTGTGCTACTTCGACGGAACCCACCTCTACGAGCACCAGGACCCGCGCATGGGCCGGCACATGGACTGGGATACGCTCATCTACAACTACGGACGCCGCGAGGTATCCAACTACCTGCTGTCCAACGCGCTCTACTGGATGGAGGAGTTCCACATCGACGGGCTGCGCGTCGATGCCGTCGCCTCGATGCTGTACCTCGACTACAGCCGCAAGGACGGCGAGTGGATTCCCAACATGTTCGGCGGCCGCGAGAACCTCGAGGCCATCGACTTCCTCAAGCGCATGAACGAGTTGGTCTACGGCGAGCACGAAGGCGTGATGACGGTGGCCGAAGAATCCACGTCCTGGCCGATGGTCTCCCGCCCAACCTACCTGGGCGGCCTCGGGTTCGGCTACAAGTGGAACATGGGGTGGATGAACGACACGCTCCGCTACATCGAAAAGGAACCCATCCACCGCCGCTATCACCATGACCTGCTGACCTTCGGTTTGCTCTACGCCTTCACCGAAAATTTCATCATGCCGCTGAGCCATGACGAGGTTGTTCACGGCAAGGGCTCGCTTCTGTCGAAGATGCCGGGAGACGGATGGCAGCAGTTCGCCAACTTGCGTTCCTACTACGCGTTCATGTTCACCATGTCGGGAAAGAAGCTCCTGTTCATGGGCGCTGAATTCGGTCAGGGCGACGAGTGGAACCACTCGAGCAGTCTGGATTGGCACCTGCTGGAATATCCCTTGCAGGGTGGCGTGATGAATCTGGTGCGCGACCTCAACCGCGTGTACCGCTCGGAGCCGGCGCTCTACGAGACCGATTGCTTCGGGGCAGGGTTCAGTTGGATCGACTGCCACGATTCGGACAACAGCATCATCTCCTACCTCCGCTTCGCCAAGGATCCGACCGACTTCCTCGTCATCGTGTGCAACTTCACGCCGGTACCGCGCGAGGACTACCATCTCGGCGTGCCCCGGCTCGGCGCCTATGCCGAAATCCTCAACTCGGATGCCGAGTTCTACGGCGGCAGCGGCTTCGGCAACGCCCGGCAGGTCAATGCCGACATGGACGGTTCCCATGGCCAGCCCCACTCGCTGCGGCTCAAGGTGCCGCCGCTCGGCGCGCTGGTCCTGAAGCCGTTGCCTGAGGAGAAGACCGAGGAGGAGACCGAAGAAGCGACCGCCGAGGGCACGACCACTGAAGACGCCGCACCGTCGGCCAGCGAAGGCGAAGCGACGACCGATGGCGGAAACACCGAGGCTTGAGTCGGGCAACCCCGCCCCCCTGGGTGCCACCTGGGACGGGCGCGGGGTCAACTTCGCGCTGTTCTCGGCCAACGCCGAGAAGGTCGAGTTGTGCCTGTTCGACTCGACCGGCCGCAAGGAGCAGCAGCGCATCGAACTGCGCGAGTACACCAACGAGGTCTGGCACGGCTACGTGGTCGGCCTGCAGCCGGGTCAGCTCTACGGCTATCGCGTCTCCGGCCCCTACGATCCGAGGAACGGCCACCGGTTCAATCCCAACAAGCTGCTGATCGATCCCTACGCCCGGGCCTTGGACGGACCGATCCGCTACAGCGACGCCCACCTCGGCTATCGCAAGGACAGTTCGCGCGCCGACTTGTCGTTCGACCGCCGCGACAACGCCCGGCAGATGGCCAAGTGTGTGGTTGTCGAGCCGGCGTTCTCGTGGGGCGCCGAACGCCAGCCAAAGGTGCCGTGGTCCGACACGGTCATCTACGAGCTTCACGTCAAGGGATTCACCAAGCTGCACCCCGATGTGCCCGAACCGATGCGCGGAACATTTTCTGGCCTCGCCTCGCCCGCCGCCATCGAGCACCTGACAAAGCTCGGCGTGACCGCCATCGAACTGTTGCCGGTGTACGCCACCTGCGACGAGCGGCACCTGGTCCAGGGAGACCGCACGAACTACTGGGGTTACAGCTCGGTCAATTTCTTCGCCGCCGATCCGAAGTTCAACGCGGAAGGCCGGATCCGCGAGTTCAAGACCATGGTCGCCAACCTTCACGCGGCGGGAATTGAGGTCTTTCTCGACGTCGTCTACAACCACACCGGCGAGGGCGACGAGCTCGGGCCGACGCTTTGCTATCGGGGCATCGACAATGCGTCGTACTACCGCCTGCAGGACGACCGTCGGCGCTACCTCGATTTCACCGGCTGCGGAAACACCTTGAACCTGACCAATCCGCGGGTGTTGCAGATGGTGCTCGACTCGCTGCGATTCTGGGTCCAGGAATTGCACGTCGACGGCTTCCGCTTCGACTTGACGTCGGCGCTGGCCCGCGAGTTCCACGATTTCGACGTCGGCTCCGGTTTTTTTGACGCCATCAGCCAGGACCCGGTGCTGTCCAACGTCAAGCTGATCGCCGAACCCTGGGATCTGGGCATGGACGGCTACCAGCTCGGCAACTACCCGCCGCTATGGTCGGAATGGAACGACAAGTTCCGCGACGCCTCGCGGCGGTTCTGGCGGGGCGACGAGGGCATGATCGGCCGCATGGCGTCGCGGCTTGCCGGCTCGGCAGAGTTCTTCGACTGGCGGGGGCGGCGCCCGTGGTCGAGCATCAACTTCATCACCGCCCACGACGGCTTCACCCTCAACGACCTGGTCAGCTACAACGGCAAGCACAACGAGGCCAACGGCGAGAACAACCGCGACGGCACCGACAACAACAACAGTTGGAACTGCGGCACGGAGGGGCCCACCGACGACCCCCAAATCCGCGGCCTTCGCGTCAGGCAGCGGCGGAATCTGATGGCGACTTTGCTGCTCGCCCAAGGGGCTCCAATGATGGTCGCCGGCGACGAGTTCGGCCGCACCCAGAACGGCAACAACAACGCCTATTGCCAGGACAACGAGATGAGCTGGGTGCACTGGGATAGCCGCGCGCCGGAGGACGAGGAGTTGATGGAGTTCACACATCAGCTTTTGCGGCTGCGCCGCGAACACAAGGTGTTCCGGTTGCCGTACTTCGTTCACGGTGAAGCCGTCGATGGCAGCGACGTTAAAAACTTGACGTGGCTGGCGCCCGAAGGCCATGAAATGAGACGCGAGAACTGGGATACGCCCCACAACAAGACGTTGGGCATGCAGATTTATGGTGGCGCGGACGCCAAGGGAAACCTGGACGAGATGTTCGTGCTGCTGCTCAACGCCCATCATGGTCCCGTGGGCTTTCGGCTCCCGCACACGGGCCTGGGAACCGGTTGGGAGCTGATTTTCGATACGGCTCGAACGGATGGCGGCGGGGCGGAATTCGTGCAGGGAGACGCGGACCATTACCCGATGCTCGATCGATCGTTCGTACTGTTGCAACGCCGATAAACACAGAACGCCGGCAAACGCGTCGCGAGGGAGACGCCCATCATGAGTGCACTGGACCACCTCGCCTATCTGGCGGGGATCGAGCCCCACTATTGGGACATCTGGGGCAACTATTACGAGACGTCCGAGGAAACAAAACGCGTCATCCTAGACGCGCTGGGCATTCCCGCGGCCGATGACCCTGCCGTGGAGGCCGGCATTGCGAAGATCGAACAGAGTCCATGGACCCGCATCGTTCCGCCGGTGATCGTGCTGCGTGAAGGCGCCGAGCTGCATGTGCCGTTCTCGGTGCCGTCGGACAGCCTGGAAACCGAAAGGAGCGTCCGTGTCGTCGAGGAAGAGGGCACCGCCCACGAAATCCGTTTCGTCCCGGCGCACTTGCCGTCCGAAGGCGTCCGCAACATCGACGGCAAGGACATCGACCGGCGCTGGATGCATGTGCAGGTCCCCTTGCCGTTGGGCTATCACGACCTCGTCGTGGAGGGAGCGGAGTCATCGCCGCTGCGCGTGATCATCGCGCCGCACGCCTGCGACTTGCCGAAAAAGATGGCCGAGGGCGGCAAGTTGTGGGGGATCACCACCCACCTCTACACCTTGCGCTCGGACCGCAACTGGGGGATCGGCGATTTCACTGATCTTGCCGACCTGGTCGATGTTGCCGCCAAGGCGGGCGCGTCCGCCATCGGCCTCAATCCGCTGCACGCTCTGTTCACCAACCATCCCGAGGAAGCGAGCCCCTATTCGCCCAACAGCCGGGTGTTCCTGAACCCGCTGTTCATCGATGTCGAAGCGGTGCCCGACTTTGCCGAATGGGAAGAAGCCCAGCAGCTGGTGTCCAAGCTGCAAAGCAAGCTGAACACCGCGCGCCAGGCGGACATCATCAAATACCGGGCGATCATGGCCCTCAAGAGCGAGGTGCTGGAGATCCTTCACAACTGGTTCCGCGCCAACCACGCAAAAGATGGCGATGCCCGCGCCGCCGACCTCGAAGAGTTCCGCGCACTGGGCGGGGAACGGCTCCACCGGTTCACCGTGTTCGAGGCATTGACCGAGGAGTTCGGTTCCGATCCGTGGCAAAAGTGGCCTGCCGACTCCCGCCGCCCTGATACGAAAAAGGTCCGGGACTTCGCCGCCGAAAAGCTGCAGCGGCTGGAGTACTTCGAATACCTGCAGTGGCAGGCCGACCGGCAATTGGCGGCGGCCAGGGACCGGGCGCACGACACCGGCCTCGCCATTGGCCTTTATCAGGACCTCGCCATCGGCGCCGATCCCAAGGGGGCCGACGCCTGGAGTGACCAGGAAGCAGTGACGCAAGCCGGCCACGTCGGCGCGCCGCCCGATCCGTTCAATATGCTCGGCCAGGACTGGGGCATGCCGCCGATGCACCCGGTGCGTTTGCGTGACCTGGCCTACGAGCCGTTCATCGCCACCTTGCGCGCCAACATGCGCCACGCGGGCGCGCTGCGCATCGACCACGCCATGGGCCTCAAGCATCTGTTCTGGATTCCGTCCGGCAGTTCGCCCGCCGGCGGTGCCTATGTCGAATATCCGTTCGAGGACCTGCTCGGCATTCTGGCGCTGGAAAGCCATCGTAACCGCTGCTTGGTCATCGGCGAGGATCTCGGCACGGTGCCCGAGGGGTTCCGCGAGCGCATGGCCGAGATGAACATCCTGTCCTATCGGGTGCTCTATTTCGAGAAGATGGGCGACCGCTTCAAAGGCCCCGGCGAGTATCCGCCGTTGGCGCTGGCCTGCGTGTCGACCCACGACCTGCCGACGCTGAAGGGGTTCTGGGACGGCTCCGATCTCGCGTTGAAACGCAAGCTCAAGCTTTATCCGTCAAAGGACGCCAAGGCCGGGGACGTCAACGGACGCGCCGCCGACCGCAGCCAGTTGCTGCACGCGCTGAACTGGGAAGGATTGCTTCCCGACGGCATCAATCCCGACGACCCGGACGCCGTGCCGATGACCGCTGAACTTGCCGCCGCCGTGCACGGCTATCTGGCCCGTTCGCCGGCCAATCTGCTGATGGTGCAGATCGACGATCTGACCGAGGAGACCGACCAGATCAACGTCCCGGGCACGGTTCACGAGCGGCCGAACTGGCGCCGCCGGCTGTCAATGCCAGTGGAGCGCTTGGCGTCGTCTCGGCTGATGAAGGCGTTGGCCCCGGCCCTCGCCGAACGAGGGCCGGGAGCCTGATCGAGGCCCGCTTCAGCCGCCCATGGGCGACATCGGCTCGATGTTCCAGATCTTCTCGGCGTAGTCGCGGATGGTGCGGTCCGACGAGAACACGCCCATGCGCGCAACGTTGAGGATGGCCTTGCGGGTCCAATCCTTGGTGTCGCGGAAGTTGGCGTCGACCCGGTCCTGGGTCGCCACGTAGTCGCTGAAGTCGGCGAGCACCATGAAGTGGTCGCCGCCCGTCGTCAGGGCATCGAAGATCGGCCGGAAGCGGCCGCCATCATCCGGCGAGAAATGCCCGTCGCGGATCATGTCGAGGCCGCGGCGGAGTTCCTTGTTGGCGTTGTAGTAGCTCCACGTGTCGTAGCTGCCGTTGCGTAGGTTCCGCACCTCCTCCGCTGTCAGCCCGCAGTAGAAGATGTTCTCCTCGCCGACGGCCTCGGCGATCTCGATGTTGGCGCCGTCGCGGGTGCCGATGGTCAGCGCGCCGCTCAGCGACAGCTTCATGTTGCCGGTGCCGGAAGCCTCGGTCCCGGCCGTGGAGATCTGCTCGGAGAGGTCGGCCGCCGGCATGATCACTTCGGCGGTGGTGACGTCGTAGTTGGGGATGAACGCGACCTTGAGCAGCTTCGCGCACTTGGGCTCGTTGTTGATCCGGTTGGCAACGTCGTTGATCAGCTTGATGTGCAGCTTCGCCGTCAGATACCCCGGCGCCGCCTTGCCGCCGAAGATCACCGTCCGCGGCGTCAGTCCCTTGGCGTTGCCGTCCATGATGCGGTTGTAGCGGGCCACCACCTGAAGGATGTTGAGGAGCTGGCGCTTGTACTCGTGCATCCGTTTGACCTGGATGTCGAACATGGAGTCCGGATCGACGGTGATGCCGAGGCGGTCGTTGATCAGCCCGGCAAGCCGCTCCTTGTTCTCCTTTTTGACGGCGCGGAACGCCTTCTGGAATTTGGCTTCGCCCGCCACCTTCTCCAGGCCGACGAGCTTGTCGAGGTTCTTTTCCCAGCCCTTGCCGACCTTGTCGGTTATTAGCTTCGACAGGCCCGGGTTGGGCTGCTTCAGCCATCGGCGCGGTGTAATGCCGTTGGTAATGCCGAGCATCTTTTCGGGAAAGATCTTGGCGAAATCGACGAACGTCGTCTGGCACATCAGGTCGGCATGCAGCGCCGAGACGCCATTGACCTTCTGCGACCCGACAATGGCCAGATAGGCCATGCGCACGTAACGCTCGCCAGCCTCGTCGATCAGCGAGACCCGCTGAACCAGGCCGTCGTCGTCGGGGAACTTCTGGCGCACGTATTCCAGCCATTCCCCGTTGATGCGGTAGATGATCTGCAGATGGCGTGGCAGCAGGCTCTCGAACAGCGGCACCGCCCAGGTCTCGAGCGCTTCCGACATCAGCGTGTGGTTTGTGTAGGCGAACACCCGCCGAGTGATGTCCCAAGCCTTCCCCCACTCGACACCGTGCTCGTCAATCATCAGGCGCATCAGCTCGGCAACGGCGAGCGCGGGGTGCGTGTCGTTGAGCTGGATGGCCACCTTGTCGGGCATCTCGTCGAAGCTCTCGTGGCTGGTCAGGAAGCGGTTGACGATGTCCTGCAGCGACGCCGAGACGAAGAAGTACTCCTGACGCAGGCGCAGTTCCTTGCCCATCATCGTCAGGTCGTTGGGGTATAGGACCTGGGAGATGGTTTCCGTCTCGGTGCGGTCCTTGACCGCCTCGAAGTAGTTTCCTTCGTTGAAGTAGTGGAGGTTGAACTCGCGGATCGACTTGGCCGACCACAGGCGCAGCTTGTTGACCACTTCGGAGTCGTAGCCGGCGACCTGGGTGTCGTAGGCCAGCGCCAGAACCTCGTCGGTGTCCACCCATCGGGCACGAGGCCGACCTTTGTCATCGTTGTCCTGAATGATGTGGCCGCCGAAACGGATCGGGTAGTTGACGGTCGGGCGGAAGAACTCCCACGGATTGCCGAAGCGGAGCCAGCTTTCCGGCCGCTCGGTTTGCCAGCCGTCTTCGATGCGCTGGGTGAACATGCCGTAGTCGTAGCGGATGCCGTAGCCGTAGCCCGGATACGCCTGGGCGGTGATCGAGTCCAACAGGCAGGCGGCTAGACGGCCGAGGCCGCCGTTGCCCAGCGCGGCGTCGAACTCGCAGGCGTAGACCGCCTCGTTGTCGACACCGATGTCGGACAGCACCCCTTCCGCGGTGTTCAGGATGCCCAGATTCAGCAGGTTGTTCTTCAACGATCGGCCGATGAGGAATTCCATCGACAGGTAGTAAACGACCTTGGCGCCCTCGTCGTAGAACTTGCGCATGGTGTGGAACCAACGCTGCGCCAGACGGCCGCGCACATAGAACGTCAGCGCGTAGAACCAGTCCCGTTCACTGGCGTACTTGGGGTCCTTGCCCATGACGCTGATGAGGTAGTCCTCGAGGGCGGCGCGCGCTTCGGCCTTGTCGCCGGCCTCGAAGGGGCATTCGGTCGTGATGAGTGGCTTGTCCATGAGGTGACTCTGCTCCGCGCACGGGTTGCCGCAGACAGGTGTTCGGTCGGCGCGTACCCGTTTCTATCTGTTGTGGTTACCCAGATGGGGCGCGGGTCCCTGGTCTCCCACGTCCCTCCCCTCGCCGCGGACGGTACCGCAAAACGCCCGGCGGTCAAACCCCATTCCCGTAGGCGCCGACGGGCGACGCCGGTGCACTTACGGGAACGAAATTGTGGGCCGCCGCGGATTGCGGGCGACGATCAAATGACGCGGCGCAAAAAAATGTCATCTCGTCGCCGCCCCCCCGACGTTGAATTGGCGGTTTCACTGTGGCACATTCGCCGGCGAGTTATCGACGAGAGGTTGAGGGACCTCCCCCGACTCTTCGCCCGCAATTCTTGCTCTTGGGGAAAGAAGCCGTGGATCAGACAACGGACAGGACGGACTCGAACGTCGACGTCGCGCATGCGCTGCGCAACACCTTCGCCATGGTGCTGGCTGGGGGACGCGGAACCCGGCTGATGCAGCTCACCGACCGCCACGCCAAGCCGGCGATCCCATTCGGTGGCAAGTACCGCATCATCGATTTTCCGCTGTCCAACTGCGTGAACTCGGGCATCCGCAAGGTCAGCGTCGTCACCCAGTACAAGGCCCACAGCCTGCTGATCCATATGCAGTGGGCCTGGGGCTTCCTGCGCGCCGAGCTCGGCGAGTTTGTCGAGGTCTGGCCGGCGCAGCAGCGTCTGGGGGACGAGTCCTGGTACCGCGGCACCGCCGACGCGGTGACCCAGAACATCGACATCCTGCTGCCGCATCGGCCCGAATACATCCTCGTCCTCGCCGGAGACCACGTTTACAAGCAGGACTACGGAATCATGCTCGCCGACCACATCGCGCGGGGCGCGAAAGTGACGGTCGGGTGTGTCGAGGTGCCGCGCATGGAGGCCACGGCCTTCGGCGTTGTCGGCGTCGATGAAGAAGACAATATCGTCAGCTTCCTCGAAAAACCCGCCGACCCGCCAGGCATCCCGGACAAGCCGGAAAGCGCCTTCGCCAGCATGGGCATCTACATCTTTGACGCCGATTTCCTGTTCGAGGAACTGGAGCGGGACGCTAAGGTCGAGTCGTCCTCACACGACTTCGGCAAGGACGTCATCCCCGGATTGCTCGGCCGGCGCAAGATGATCGCCCACCGCTTCGAGAGGAGCTGCATCGTCAACCCGGCCATTGACGAGTCCTACTGGCGGGACGTCGGCACCGTCGACGCCTATTACGAGGCCAATATCGACCTTTGCACGGTGACGCCGACCCTCGATCTCTACGAGCCGGACTGGCCGATCTGGACCTACCAGGAGCAGCGCGCACCGGCGAAGTTCGTCTTCGACGACGACAACCGGCGCGGCGCGGCGGTGGACTCGCTGGTGTCCTCGGGCTGTATCATCTCGGGGGCGTATGTTGCGAGGTCCGTACTGTTCTCCAGCATCCGCGCCCATTCGTATTCGGTGATCGAGGACTCGGTGATCCTGCCCAACTGCGATGTCGGCCGACACTGCCGCTTGAAGCGGGTGCTGGTCGATCAGGACGTCCACATTCCCGACGGACTGGTGGTCGGCGAAGACCCCGAGCTCGATGCGAAGCGGTTCCACCGCACCGCCAATGGCGTCGTGCTGATCACCCTGGAGATGATCGCCAAACTCTCCGACTAGAAGAGCCGGCCAAGGGCGCTACTGCTCGCGGCCGGCACGGGCGAAGCTGCGCACCAGCGGCTCGACCATGTAGTCGAGCGCCGTGCGTTCGGCGGTGATCAGGAAGACCTCGGCCTGCATTCCGGGCTTGAGCCGGCGCACGTCGAACCCGGCAACCTCCGCTGTCGGCACCACCTTCGCGGCGAAATAGGGCTCGCCGGTAATCGCATCGGTCATGCGGTCGGCGGCCGCCGAGGCGACAACCGCCTCCAGCATCGGTGTCGTCCGGGCGTTGAACGCGCTGAGCCGCACGTGGGCCGGCATCCCCGCGTAGACCACGTCGATGTCCTTCGGATCGATGCGCACATCCACGACCAGCCGATCGCGATCCGGCACCAGGTCCAAAAGGTCCTGGCCCGGCTGCACGACACCGCCGATGGTGTGGACCTGTAGGCCGACGACGGTTCCGGCCAACGGCGCTGTCACATCGGTGCGGCGCAGACGATCGCTGGCGGCGGCGATCTTGTCTTCCAGGTCGGAGATCTCGGCAGCCACGGTCCGGAGCTGCTCGGTGACCTGGTTGTGGTCCTTGGCCTCGGGCATGCGAAGTTGCAGCTGGACCTCGGTGATGCTCTTCTCGGCGCGGGCGATCTGCGCGCGATACTCGCCGATGTCGCCGATGATCGCCGCCTTCTTTCGCTTGAGGGCAAGAAGTACGGCGCGGCTGACCACGCCCTTCGCGGCCATCTCGGCGACCGGCTTAAGCTCTTCTTCGATCAAGGACAGTTGCTCCTCCGAGGCCTTGACCTGGGCAGACAGACCGGTGATCTCGCGGCGGTGTTTCTTGATCCGCTCACGCAGCACCGATTCCTGCCCGTCGATCCGTGACCGCCGGGCCTTGAGCACGTCGACCTGGCCGAGCATCAGTTCGCTGATGCTGGGGTTGTCGGCTTGCCGCATCAGCAAATCGGGAAATTCGATGTCGTCGTCACCGTCGCGTTCGGCGATCAAACGGGCCCGCAGGGCCAGTGCCGCAGCGTGCCGGTCGCGCAGCAGCTGCAGCGCCGCCCGGGGGTAGGTGTCGTCGAAGCGGATCAGCACCTCCCCGGCCTCGACCTCGTCGCCCTCGCCGACGACGATCTCCTTGATGATGCCGCCTTCGAGGTGCTGAATGGTCTTGCGCTTGGTTTCGACGCCGACGACGCCCGAGGCGATGGCGGCCCCATCCAGTTGGGCGTTGGCCGCCCACACCGCCGAACCACCGAGGAACACGGCGATGACCGCCCAGCCGGTGCGGCGCCATGGTGCGAGGGTCGCGGAAAGAGAAGTCGGGACGAGCTGTGGAGTTGTGCGGCGTGCGAAACGCGCCTGGATGGCGCCTGCCAGCCGGTTCCAGACCGACAATGAGACTTCGCGAACATGCTCGATCATTGGGCGCCTCCCGCCTTACGCCGCGATGTCCGGCGACGCGGTGCCGGTTTCTCCGCAGTTTCGCCGTCAACCGTAGGCTCGGTCGCCGGAACGACACTGAGTGGCGTCGGGCGATTTCGTGTGACGAGCTGCGTCGCCCGGTCCTCGATGCGCAGCACTGCGTCGGCATGGGCGAGGATGCTCGGGCGGTGAGCGACCATGATCACCGCGGCCCCGGCCGCCCGGGCGTCAACGATCGCCGCAACCAGCGCCTCGACCCCGGCGGTGTCGAGGTTCGAGTAGGGCTCGTCAAAGATCAGCAGCCGGGGATCGCCGAACAGTGCCCGGGCCAACGCGACCCGTTGGCGCGCGCCAGCCGACAGCAGGTCGGACGGCCCGCCGACGCGGGTGTCGTAGCCGTTCGGCAGCCGGATGATGAGTTCATGGAGCCGCGCCCGCTGCGCCGCCTCGATGATGGCCTCGGGCGGTGCGTCGGTGAACCGCGCAATATTCTCGCCCACGGTTCCCGGCAGCAGCTCGACGCACTGCGGCACGTAGCCGATATGGCGGCCCCGCTCGTCGGCCGGCCAGGATGCCAGATCGACGCCATCCAGCCGCACCCGGCCGCGGTCCGGAACGGCGACGCCGACGAGCATCCGCGCCAGGGTCGACTTGCCGGCCCCGGAGGGGCCGGTGACGCCCAGCATCTCGCCCGGCTTGACGGTGACCGTGAGGTTCTCGAACAGGGGTGCCTCGGCGCCCGACGGCGTATAGGCGATGTCGGCGATCTCCAGCCGGCCCTCGGGTCGCGGCAACGGCATCCACGGCCCCTGCCCCGCCGCGCGCTCCAACGCCGTGCGGACCCGGCCGAAAGCGGACCGGGCGCCGACGAGCTGGCGCCAGATGTCGATGGCCTGCTCCACGGGTGCCAGCGCGCGGGCGATCATGATCGACGCGGCAATCATCGCACCCGGCGTGATCTCGCCACCGACGACGAGAGATGCGGCAAGGCCGAGAACGACGATCTGCAGGGCCAGACGAATGAAACGCCCCAGAGCCGAGAACACCCCTGCCCGATCGCTCGCCTCGGCCTGGGCGGCAACGGCATGGGCGCCAGCGTTCGCCCACCGGGCGGCGGTCATACCGATCATGCCGAGGCCGGCGACGGATTCGGACTGGCGTGCCACCGTTTCGGCGCTGCCGATGGCATCCGACCACGCTGCATTGGCAGACGTCAGCCGGCCTCTGGTCGCGACCTCGTTGGCATAGGCGAGCGCGAACAGCGCCCCCGCACCGATCAGCGCGGTCAGCCCGAGCACCGGATGAAGAAGGAAGACAAGGGCGACGAACAGCGGCACCCAAGGCGCGTCGAGAATCGCGAAGATACCGGGTCCGGTGAGGAAGCCCCGCACCTAGGCCAGGTCACGAACCGCCTGGGCGGAACCGCCGCGTCCGCCGCCGAAGGCTTCAGCCAGCAACTGCCGACCCAAGGTGATGTCGAGCCAGACACCGATCCGCACCAGCATCCGCGAGCGAATGATGTCCAGCACCGCCATCACCGCGAACGCCAACAGTGCGGCGATGGTCAGCACCAGCAGCGTATCCAGGCTGCGGCTGGTCATCACCCGGTCGAACACCTGGATCATGTAGACCGGCACCGTCAGCACCAGCGCGTTGATGACGAAACTGAAGGCGCCGATGCCGACGAATGATCGCCGGCACGCACGGACCGCGCCGTCGAGAACCGACGGCGCGACCGCGTGATTTTCAGGAATGGGACCGTTGGGGTTTGGGGTCATGGTGGGTTCCGGTCCTCTATGAGAAGGTGAAGTCACTGGCCTCCAAATCGGCGGTGGCGACCCCGACGATGGTCAGCGTGTCGCCGCCACCAAGGTCGACCACCGCATCGCCGTCGACGTTGTCGGCGATGTTCAGATCACCGAACCCCGAGAAGCCGAAGTCGCTGACATCGATGGTGTCGGACTCGCCGCCGGTCTTGGTGAAGTCGGTGACGATGTCGGCACCCATGGACGACGTCGCGAAGAACACGTCGTTGCCGGCACCGCCGGTCAGCACGTCGCCGTCGTCGCGTCCGCCCAGCAGGATGTCGTCGCCACCCCCGCCGATCAGCGAGTCGAGGCCGGTGTTGCCGTCCAGGGTGTCGTTGCCGTCGCCATCGTCGAGGGTGTCGCCGTGGGCACCGCCATCCAGGTCGTCGTCGCCGGCCCCGCCGAACAGCACGTCGTTGTTGCTGCCGCCCTTGGTTGTTGCTGCCGCCCTTGAGTTCGTCGATTCCGTCCTCGCCGTAGAGGGTGTCGTTGCCCGAACTGCCGTCGAGGGTGTCGTCACCGACGCCGCCGTAGAGCGTATCGTCACCGATGAAGCCGAGGACCTGGTCGTTGCCGGCGTCGCCGTAGACGATGTCGTCGTCGTAGTAGCCGTTAACGATGTCGTCGCCGTCGCCGCCGTAAATCGTGTCGTCGTCACGGCCGCCGTCCAGATCATCGTTGCCGGCCCCGCCCGTGAGGATATCGTTGTCGTCGCCACCCTCGAGGGTGTCGTCGCCGGCGCCCCCGTCGAGGGTGTCGTTGCCGTCGTCGCCCAGCAGCTGGTCGTCATCGCCGCCGCCCGAAAGGTCGTCGTCGCCGAGACCGCCATCGAGGGTATCGTCGCCGGCCCCGCCGACCAGCACGTCGTTGTCGGCGCCGCCGTCGATGGAGTCCTGGCCACCGGCGCCCGTCAGCGTGTCGTTGCCGCTGAGGCCGGTGATGTCGTCGTTGCCGTCGCCGCCGTGGAGCTCGTCGTCGCCGGCGAAGAAGCCGTCGATGGTCAACGAGCCTCCCGCGGCGAAGTCGAACACTAGATCGGTGCCCGTCTGCGTCACCAGGGAGATGGCGGTGAACGGATCGATGCCGACGAAGCGCATGGTATCGGCGCCGCTGGAATCGGAGATGATGTCGGTATCGGTCAGCGCGCCGTCGAAGATGTACACGTCGTCGCCGTTGCCGCCGTCGAGGATGTCGTCTCCGGCGCTGCCATCGAGGGTGTCGTCGCCCATGCCGCCGACGAGAGTGTCGCTGCCATCGGCGCCGCTGAGCTCGTCGTTGCCGCCGAGTCCTTCGACCGTGTCATCCCC